>Ga0307517_10013054_pt1 | contig 11326 bp, 11 predicted proteins | sample 23_EM_MG_FD_194515 | JGI IMG/M metagenome (GOLD analysis project Ga0307517, IMG submission 194515) | Populus trichocarpa ectomycorrhiza microbial communities from riparian zone in the Pacific Northwest, United States - 23_EM | ecosystem: Host-associated > Plants > Roots > Unclassified | place... | reverse complement strand
CGGTGAACATTAAACTCTCTTCTGCTCTAATCCTCAATTACAAACTTACTTCTGACCATTGAAAAATGCTATATGCAAATATGTACAAAAGAAAAAGAAAAAGAAAAACCCAGAGCGACTAATCATCCATGTCTACCTCGGGATAATAATCCATGAACAAATAACTTGGGAGAGGGAAGTCACCTCTGGCATATGTACGAGGTAGGGTGATTTTTGAAGGCGTGACAGAGGTTACCTCTTCCACCGCAACATCATCATCATCATCAACATCAACATCATCATCATCCAACCAAGAGCCCGTCGGATGAGTGTCGCCACCAACGGAGTTGACACCCGAATCCACATCGTCATCATCCAACCACGACCCTGGGAGATAAGCATCGGACTGTCCGGCGTGGTCAGAGTTCTGAGTATCGGCGCCGTTAGACGGTTCGTCGGCGCCATCATCAGCTTCCTCAACATCGTCCAATTCCAACCAGAGGTTTGCTGCGACTTGGGCAGAGGCAGAGTTTACATGTGCGCCATCGTTAGACTCGGGGGAGACGGCGCCGTCTGACACCTCTTCAGGGTCGCCAGGGGCCTCCACTTCTGGTTCCACATCCGCCAACCACAGAGCTCCTGCCACCTGTGCAAGGGCAGACTTGGACTTTGCGATATCGCCCGACTCGAGGGCCGCAGCGCCGTCAGAGTCATCAGATTCCTCGTCAGATTCTTCCTCTTCCTCATCGGACCCCTCATCAGCTTCCCCCACTTCCAGCGACAACCACAGGTCTGCTGCCCCTTGCGCAGAGGCAAATTTGAACTCTGCCATATGTTCAGACGGCGAGGCGACGGCGCCGTCAGACTGATCATCGGATTCACCGTCAGCGTCTTTATCTCCCGTTTCTAAATCTGTCAGCCAAAGGTCAGCTGCCATTTGTGCATTCGCCGCGGCGCCGGTACTCGGCGCTTCCAATGGTTCGGAATCCGACATGTAGATTTCATCCACATTATCCTGCAACATCATGGTAGCGGTGTGCATGGATTCACCATCTACCCTGGGATGGCCAACACCTTCCTCGCTGACATCATCTCCGCTTCCACTGCCATCGGCGCCGTTGGACGAGGGCCGTTTCAAGATACCGTCCTCAAAGTCGAGCCATGTGGATCCTTGGTTCGAAGGGTCCTCCGAACTTTCATTTATCCTGTACAAGGACCCCAAGTTCGATGGGTAACGGTGAGTTGTAAGTGGGGGGGGGGATTCAGGATCAGGAAGGGTGCTGAACTTAGCGTTGCTTCGAGGTGGACTGTGTGTACCCGAAAATGCTCCGGGCAATTTTCCAGGTGGGAGGGTCGTGTCGTAGCCTGTGTGGACCCGCTGCTGGCTGATGTGTCGTAAACTTACGACGTCTTCTCGTGTTAAAGTCTCACCCCACGTCCACTTGTGTGAGGTAGGCATCTTTTTAAAGCGTTCGAGATCCTCGGCTGCTCGCACGGCGGCGCCGTGACTCAACTTCGTTCGGGACCCCCTGGCAAGACCCTTGACCTCGTGTGGTTGAGAATTCAACTCCTTCAGCGTCACCTTCTCGTGGAGGTCGTAAAAGCCAGATGCTCGGCGACTCGCTACCTCCATATCGTTGCTTGATGTCACAGACATGATGGAGGCAAAGTTTTTGACCCTGACCAGTTCTTTGTATAGACTCGCTGCCAGGCCCCTATACGTATCGCAATGGCAGTCCGGCTCCGCGGCACGGGGATGAGCGGCGCCGCCTGGCCCACCGGCGCCCGCGGCAGCTGTGTTGGTAGTGGAAGGCGATATCGTCAAAGGTGGAATGAGATTTGAGTATTGGAGTGGGATGGATATGTCATCGGCGCCGAGTTGTTTGCGGTGATGGGCCAAACACTCCTGCACTGTGTCTGTAGTGAACATCTCATGGAATTTAGGAGCCTTCGTTCGATTGCGGTCGTTCCACCAGTCATGTGCATAGGAATTGACTACCCTGTCCATTTGATTCTCATTCGTGCCCACTTCGAGCATGGCAACGAATCCCAAGTCGAACGACATTGGTAGTTTAATTTTGGATTCGGAGAACAAGGACAAGGACACGGCCAGGGAACGCAGAACAATAGGGATGTCGAAAACCTGGCCTACGGCCGTTGCCATGCCGACAAAACACATGACGGTGAGCTTTGCGAAAATGTAAATAAGTAACGATGTACATAACGTTTTATGCATAAATGCACTTACGAGTTCTTCGTATAAGGCTGTTTGCATCCAAGCCCTGTGCTGAGCATCTGCTTGAATGATTTTTGCGGCCACGTGCCGGGCTCGAGATTCGCCGTAGTAGATGATTTCTTGGACGTGGTGATGACCCTCAGTGTGTTCATCACCGCTGAATGGCTTAAAGACTCGGATGGAGGGCTTTGACATTTGACTGGGAGAGTAAAATGATTGCTTGATGGATCAGATAAAGGATGTTATTAAATTACACCGGGGATTTATAATTAACGTTGACAGTTTTGAATGATTGGTCAGCATAATGGGCCAGGTCACGCCACATGGCAACTTGGCGATGTGCATATGCCGTGGCGCCGGCGGAGACGTCGGCAGTGTCTCCCAACGTCCACAAATGACTTTTGTGTAAGAAATATCGCACAGTCCACTCCATTTCATACCTCACCAATATACATTCTTCTCGCCATCTCAGATGTTGTGCGCGTGCACGCAGCCAGTGAACACGTTTGACTGGTAAGATGATTAGTATGAACAATGTCAAGGATGAGAAGATAACATACATTCCAAGATGGTGGCTGCGTCAGTGGTGGGTAGCTCGGCATCGACAGCAGGGAGGATATGCCGGGTGACGTCGTGCCATATCCATGAGAGGTGAAGTGTAGTAGACCCAGGAGTATTGGGAGTTAATATGGCAGTGCTGGCTTTGATATCTTCCTTCTTCATATCCCGAAATTGATTCATCGTTTCGTCGTCGGCGCCGAGGGCAAGTAACCGGGAGCGACAATTGCTGTAAACTTGGCAACGGAGGGAAATCTGGGTATTAATACCTTTGATGGTTCCCCTTGTACGAGTTCTGACCCCTTTACGTGGGGCCTTGCGAATGACATCTGAATAAAGAAATGATTTTTCGGAAATGAGTTCCCGTAACTGATGAAGTTGTGCTTTAGCTTGTTGTTTTCGAAGCACAAGCTCTACGTCATCGTTCCGGGGAGATACATTACAATTGGAGGGCAAATAAAGAGTTTGATCTTCAACCAATGGCCCCGCCGAGCGCGTACGCGGCGAGGATGCCGTACGTGGAGGCCGCGGCGGCGCCGGCGGCACGGGTGGCTCATCAAGATCTTGCACAAGAGCATCCCAGTGCGCCAACGGGTCCTCGATCTCAGGATGCACTCCAATTTCCGATGGTTCCAGGCCATCGTCAGGTGGTTGCTCGCCGAGCGGCAATGTTGGATCGAGGGGAAGAGTGGAGGCACATTGGAATACCCCGGCGTCAACTTGAAGCCGGGTTAACTCAACAAGTAAGGGTGCTAAGGAGGTACGAAGCTTTTCGATTTTTTGACGTTCATCAGCACGAGGGTCTCGACGCAGATGCCGCACGCGTTGCCGGATGTCAATCCTGAGAGTGATGTCAAAAATGAGGGCGATGGACTAATAGGAAGACTCACTGTCTCTCTTCGACGACCAAGGCCAGTTCCAGCCATAACTGCGTTGCGGACTTCCCTTCAGTACTCGGCGCCGGGGCGTCCACCGGCGCCGCAGTGCCGGGCATTGCGCGAGCACCATAAATATCCATGACAGCTGGATCAACCAGCCTGGTTGCCTCGGCGTGTTCAATTTCTTGTGTCCATGCTTGAATGGCTAGTGGATCAGCGGCTCGAGTGAGTTGGTCAAGATACTTGTCTGCTTCCTCGAGGTTTTCAGCAGCTTCTTTGTGACGGCGACTAAGGAAGTTGGTCATTCCGAGGAGTTTTTTGTGGTTTGAGTCACATGCATGATCATCCAGGACTTCTGCACGGTGGGCCAATGTCGCAGTGCGGATGCTCTGTGAAATCCCATTCAGGGCAGCCCAGAGGGATTCCATAATCTCGCCGCAGACTGTCGCGGCGCCAGGAATAAAGGAGGGAGAATATCTAAAGAAACATTGTTCTTTGTGGGCGTGCACATGAAACAAACCAATTGCGCGGTCGATCTCTAGGCCGGGCGGCAGATGACGGCCGATCCTGTCCTGAAGGTAAATGATGTACTGGCATACAATGTCATATATGAACAAGATCCCCTGGTCTGGATCAACCCCAGTCGTCTCAATGGCTTTAAGGATTGCGAAGTCAACATTTTTCTGCTGTTCACTTTTGTAGAGATCGACAATGGAGTTCGGCGCATAGCAGCCGTGCCGAGCACATGCAATGGCCACAACTCCAGTGATATCGCAAGCTTTTGATGCCAGTACAGCATTAGTAATTGCTCTGAATGTGTTCTCGCAAGGGGCTTTCTGCATACAAGAATCAGCGTCGAGTATGCCGTCGGCTAAAAAAAATGTGCATACTGTGTGTCTTTCCAGAGCTGTTTTCAAGAAAGCGCGATATTCCGTTCGACGAGGCATCATACCACCACCTTCGCCAAGCCAAACATCTTTGTCATTAGAAGCCGGTGGCTGCGCTACGTGGTCGGCCTTGTAGTTTCCATCGCCCGTTAGGATAAGCCGAAATGCAAATCTACAATCGCAGATGGAGGGTCCCATGTTATTACACAAAGGGAACTCAACTCACCTATTTGGATCATTCTTCCAATCTTCAGGCAGATTAATGCCAGGTTGGGGGCAAGCCGGGCAGTAATTGGCTAGCTCGCCAGGTTCAACATGACTCGGACGTTTGCCATTATGACTATATCCAGCCCACTTCAATTTCTTCATCCATCTCCACAGACGAGTCATACGATGGAATTCGTTGTATAAATCGACGACCTCTGCCGGCACCGCCGGCGCCGTCAATCGGCGAAGAAGGTGATAAAACTGATATGCTGATGCCTTCATTTCAAGGTTGCACAGGCGAAAGAAATCGAGTACTTGGGTGGAAAATAATGTACGAATCCTTTGAAAGCTGGCCGGTACAAGACCACTTGCGATCAAGTCGGGGGGAAGTAACTCGGCGCCGCGGCACTGACAGGAAACCATTGCGAGGTGGTGAAGGCCATTAGTATGCACGATGCGAACATAGGAATTGTTAAAGAAGTCGTTTGTTGGAAGGTCAGGGGAGCCATCCTCTGTTTGCTCGGGAAGGTATTGGGGCAAACGGATGTCGGCGTCTGCTTCACCTACCACAGTTTCATCGTCCTCCTCCGTAAAAAATTCGAAGTCATCTACTGGTTCATCGTCCCCATCTTCGTCTACCACGTGGAGCTTTCTGTGCAGTCTGTCAAGTGTTTGCTCAAATTGTTCATCATCAAAGACGTCTTCAGGTTCTACTTCTCCCCTGTCCCACTCCATATCTGCAGTGCGAGGCTGAGATGCATGTGGCGGCGGCGCCGCGGCTTGCCGTGCCGTGGCAGAACGGCTCAGTTTCTCTTGTTCCACAGCATCCTTCTGCTGTTCAAATTGCTCCAGAGCACGTTGTTGCCTTTGCAATCGCTCGCACACTGGCTTCCCCTCATGATGTGGAATCAACACATATGTGCCGACTTCCCATAATTCAGCACTCCGGAAATAAGTGCCAGTCCATCGCTCGATTTTATGGAACGGATTATCCCAATGTGTGGTGCGCATGCAGTTCCGACATAGTGGCCTGGCCAGACAACAGTCTTTGCACCTCCAAATTGCCCACAAGTCCCTGCCACAATGATCACATCTGGAACGTTCGATTGGCAGGGCTTCCCGGCTCAGCAGAGCCGGGAGCAACGAGTCAATATTCTGGACGAATTCCAATATGTAATCCCGTTGGGTCTTCTTGCACCATGAGCATTTGTATTTGTCCGAAACCGACGTTGGGAAACTCACCTTCCTGGCTCGCGGCGCCGACACCGGCACAACATCTGGCTCAGCGTCTGGAAGGGCGTCGATCATGTCGACATCATTAATCACGGCATCGATCGCATATTCAGGTGTTACTGGAGGTGCCCTCTCTGTAGGTTGAGCTGGGAAGAGAGGGACCGTCACTGTTTTTGTTCTCGTGGTCCCATCTTTCCTCGTCACTGTTACTTCCTCAAAAGTAACAATCTCTGCCGAGTCAACATCCTCGTCCAATATCATCAGGTCTCTCTTCCTTTTCCTGGGTTGTCTATGTGGATGGGAGCTCATTGTGAAGACTCAAATGTTAGGAACGAAATACTAGAGGAATTTTATTACATGTTAAGGATCGATCTTCATGTTTGTTCCCCAATGCACGTTTCTCACCGTGAACTGTGATTGGGCGGATGAATATTGATAACGAGATAAGCATCTTAGTAGCCGAGCCCGATATTCATTGTAATTGGACAGATTAATGGCGTCGGCAGCGTTGGCGGCCTCATGGCCCGCCACATGTTCCACAACGTGGGGAGGGGTTTAGGCGATCACTGAGCTGCATCCACATAATAGCGACGCCTGGACGCATTTTTCCAAAGACCGGAAGGAAATCTGGTGACATCTATGTTTGAGATGAAATAACGACTTTTCCTCTCCATAGGTGTCTCAAGAAGGGATCATAGACATCCGAACAATGAGGTCGTAACATTTATATCTTGGATGCTGGAATGCAGATGAGGGATGTTGTAGTGTTGGTAAAAGGTTATATACATGCGATGTGGGCAGTGTAATAGCATCGGCGTGTGCGTCGGCGGAAGGTCGGCGCGCTGTTTTGACTCGTGCAGCGCCCTGAGAACAAATATGCAGGGTTGGAATCTTATTGTTTTGAAAGTGGGGGTAACTCACATGTTTGAATGCCGCAAAAACATGGCCAAGTGGACTGATTGGTACGGCGCGGCGCCACAACTTGGCCAAGGGTCGCCAATATAAAGCTTCAAATACGGTTAATATTTGAATTCCTTCCAATCCAAATGCCCGCCCAGAGCCGTAAGGCTGTGTACACCGCCGCAGAGCGTGCAATCCTGGATCCCTACAAAGAGGAGTACCAACGCGCTTCAACAGTGTCAGAGAGAAAACTCGTTGCCCAGGACGTGTTAGTGGAGATATTCAACTACTGGTCAGATCAAGGAGTAGACCTGTATGATAAGGAAGAACGAACAAGGGTAAGATGTGACTTTCGATCATCGTCTCCACACTCATCGGCGCCGCAGAGACTGGTGTATTGGATGCAAAACACATGGCGTAAGCCCAAGGCCGTGGAGGCTCCGCGTATGATATTGAAGGTCAAACCAATAGAGGTGTTGTGGCAAACGAGGCAGCAAGATGTGTTTGCTGAGATTGCGAGACTCCTTGGCATTCCGTCGGCAGACGCTAACACTCCGGGGTGGTTCCAGAAGCGTATGCTGGCAATGAAAAATATCCTAAGTATGATGTCTGATGAAGAAGCAGAGCAGTTAGAAAGAGAACGAGAAAGAATTGGCACACAGGGATACCCAGATTACATCCAACGAGAGTAAGTTCAATATTCTCTACGTTGTCCCGGCGCCGGACTGGCGCGGCGCCGATTGTTACGGTTGTTAACTTGCACTTTGTAGGATGGCCCAGCGCTCTGGCAAGAAACGCTTGGATAGGATGTCGCATAGCAATTGGCTGGAGATGGGTTTACTTAGCATCTCGGTGGTTACGCGAACTACTCCCCAAGGTCAGCTCGGCGTTGACATGTGAGTCACAGAAATGTTGGATGACTTTCGGTTCATTAAGGACATCTAACAGACACGATAATCTTGCCAAGATGCTGGGTGTGCCGGCACTGCCGTTTGCTAAACTTCATAAGGATTTAGCTGCCCAAATGAAGCGTACCATCGGGTATTATGTGAAAGGCCTATTGAAGATGGTAAACCCCACTGACGGTGTAACGGACGATGTGGCGGCGCCGCCATCTTCCCGACCCACCCTAGAAGTTGATTCGACTGGATACCCAAAGGTGCCAACATCAGTTGACCTCACGCGATTGTCTAAAGTAGACATGGAGCATTTATTTAGGCAATTTATGTCCCAACACTATTGTATGTGCCATCTGTCTCCCAGTGTTCCGCATTGAACTCAGTATTGCCGGTAGATATTGCTTCAGAACGGCGAAGTCGACAGGCCCCATATGCACGCATGGAGGAAGACCTATCCAAATATGTGGACGTGGAGCACCTCCCCGATCGAGATTTCAAGATCACTGAACCACGCAATATGAAGCGGGGTGTTCTCGTGGCTTTTTTCCAGCATATTGTAGAGCGGCAGCGTACATATGACCTCCCAGAGGTCTTCCGTATCAAATATGCAGATGTGGGGAGGAAGAGGAGGTTAGAAGTCAGGGATAGCCCAGATGTTGACGACGGCGCATTGGGTGCCGCGGGGCCGGTGGCCGAACCATCGCCGGCGACCATCCACAACAGAAACCAAAGCACAAGTGGCACAGCCCCCCTCGCCGGACGGAAGCCAAAGCAAACGCGCAAAAAAACGAAGAAAACATTGAACACCACGCCCAATATCACTGAGGATGCCGGTGGCCAATCCGCCACCGAAGTACCCCATCGTCCAGTGCGATCGAAGACCAAATCCAAGGGAAAAAAATTCAAAGCCAAAGCCACTACCGAGGCTAGCGGCGCCGACGATGGCCGCACGCATGGTGACCTCCCCCAGGATGATCAAGATGACATCCTTGTGCCCCAACGTACGAAAGTCACAAAGAAGAAATCTAAGACTACTCTGCGTACTGGTCTTCCTGTTGTTGAACTTAGCATTCCAGATCCCCCTAATGCAGATTCCCACAATGCTGTACCACCAAGGCCGCGCCCAAGGCCCAAACCCAAGGGAAAGAAGGCAACACAGACACTAAACACTAGTGCTGTTGGCGTCGGCGCCGGTGGCACCCAGCTGGACGCCGTGACTGCTGCGCCTCAACAAGATCTAACTCCTAGTCAGTCAGCCGCCCCTGCTCCGAATAGCATTGATATCCGCCCTGGCCCGGCTCAGGGGCAGAGCACAGTCATCACTGACGATCTCATTGACCCTGTATTGTTGGGAATGGCATCACACATAGGTGCCATTGCCCGTCCAGTAGTTAATACAGCTGACAATCTTGCATTGCAAGAGGCTCTTCAGTATGGGGCCACTGGTAAACGTGTTCCAAAAAAACGATATTAACGGCTCGGCGCCGGGGCTGCGTGCAGCAGTGCAACGACATTGTTTTGTTCCTCTACTTAGATGATATTTTTCCTGGTCCCCATTAGACACCACTTCATTCGCAAAATCCATTTTTGTATATAATATATGTACAGATGCTCTCTTGAGTCCTACATATATACAACAAGAAAATCAAACGCTTATTTGTCTATTTCCATGGAAGTGCTGTGACCTTCGCCGCTCGGCGCCGCGGACGTTGCCGTCATGTTTGGGATGGGAGATTGCAAGCGTGGGGATCGACGTGTTGGCCCTGGTGAAGGGGTACGGGAGCGTGCCCGGCGTGGGGACTTGGGATGTCCAGTGTCCGGAACTGGCGGCGCTAGCAGAGAATTCGACGCAGGGGGCGGACCACTAGCTTCCTCGAGTGGAACAGACTGCTGCCAGGGAGGAGGTGGCACTATCCTCTCCCATCGTGGTGCGGACATGGGCGTGGACACTGTCGCTGATGGCGTCGGCGGGAGTACGACCAGTGACGTTGTTGGGGCAGGCCCGTTGACGGTGGTGGCGGAGGGCGAAGGAGGTGGAACCTGTGATTTTCCTTGCTCTTCCGATGATTGTGGGGTGGCTGGAATCACGTTTACGCGGGGGAGTGAGCATCTCCCCTGCGTCGACCCAGACGTCAGGTTGTCCACGACCGGGGCCATCTCTGTTTGTGTTGCAGTAGGAGGGAGATCCATCCGTGTCGGCCCACGGGATCCAGAGCCTGATGCTGAGACTGATGGGGACCTGGTTGGCGCTGTAGGAGATGGGGACGTGGTTGGCGCCGTAGGAGACGCCGACCGGCTCGCCGGCGCCGACGACAACCCTGATGTTGACCCAGGGGATCCTACCTGTCTACGCCCTCGATGACCCAAAGGGTTCTCCATGATATCCATCCTCGCTTCCAGGTCATTTTGCCTGTCCTCTATCCATCCTAACCCTTCCTCTGCCTTGCCGAAGTGATGTTCCAATTCCGTCAACCGCGTTTTCATGCTTTGCATCCTACCCATCTCTCTTTCGAGCCTGGCCAACCGTTCTTCTAAATCATACACCCGATTTCCCACACGTTCCTCCAACTCCAAGAGCCGCTCGGCCCAGTCTTCTTCTTCCCATTCCTGTTCGTGTTCACGTGTAGCTAGTACCATCATCAGTGTATATCACTTTAGACGCATCCCCGCTACTTACCCCGTCCCTTTCCTTTTCGTTCGCGTTCGACCTTTGCCAGCCGCGCCTCCAATTCCCTGATCCTAGATTTGTCGGCGCGCCGACCGGCCTGCTCCTCATCACCAAGTTCCCTTCTATCTTCTGTAGTTGGTGCGCTTATTAGTAGATATTTTTCCTCTTACATATTGATTGCTTACCCTTCGCCTTCTCTGACGCTGAGTCCTCGCTCTCCACCACTCTCTCTGGCGGCGGCTGTCGACGGCTTCGCTTCCTCGGCGCCGCGGCAGTGGTGCCTTCAGCCGCGGCTCTGCCCCCTTCCCTGCACGCTCTCTTGGCCTCGTAACATGCGCAGCAGGCAGACCTGTAACTTAACTTTTCCAACTGATCCTCACATTTAAACCCAAATCTCCTGCAGTGAGAGCAGGGGGGGTTGCGGAAAGTTCCCCCACGCTTCGCCATCCGCTTTTGCTTACCCTCGGCTTGTGGTTTGGCCCGGCCCGGCGCCGCTTTTTCCTCCTCATTTTCCTCCTCGTCTTCTTCCGCATCGGAACCTATGTACTCCGGATCCCTGCTATCGTCTCTCTTCCTCTTCGACCCTCGGGATCCTTCATCAACATCCATCTCCTCTATCGACCCTAAGCGCCGTGCCGGACGGCTGACCCTAACAGCATCTCCACGATCCTGCTTTTCAGCCATCGTTAATCTGGCCATTTCATCCGTCGGAGGTCCTTCTCTACGCGGTGCCACAGGTCGATGTGTTTTTATAGGGACTACCTTCTTCGGGGCGTTCGGCATCTTCGGCTTTTTGAGCGGCGCCGCGGGTGTAGGCCGCGCCGCCGATGTGCTCGGCGCCGGGAGTGTGGTCGGCTGCTTCGTCAACTTCGCCGGCGCTG
>Ga0307517_10013053_pt1 | contig 11327 bp, 13 predicted proteins | sample 23_EM_MG_FD_194515 | JGI IMG/M metagenome (GOLD analysis project Ga0307517, IMG submission 194515) | Populus trichocarpa ectomycorrhiza microbial communities from riparian zone in the Pacific Northwest, United States - 23_EM | ecosystem: Host-associated > Plants > Roots > Unclassified | place... | reverse complement strand
CACCCGTTGCTAGAAGTTATTTCGACCTAAAAAAAAAGTAATTATTTTTCCTTCTAATTTGAAAAAGAATGTTGGCAGACCAAGGAAGAATCAAAGAAAGGAAGTAATCATTAGCCTAGTATGATAAGGAAGAGGGCTTCCACACTTAGATGCAACAACTACAAATAATATGACTATAATCTTAAGACATGCCAAAGGAACTGTGTAGAACATGTTTCAGGTGGTGGTGGTTGCAGAGTTAGAAGAACTTAGAGGGGATCCAATGGTGGTGCTAGAAAGGTCTCAAGAGATGGTAGAAATGAAAGTGGATCTAGTGGTTTTAGGAGAGGCTCTATAAATGGTAGAGGTGGAAGATATGATGTTGGTACATTCTCCTCGATGACATCAACTTAAACACAAGTGATTTCATACTACTATTAGTTTAAAAGTTAATCTACTTTAACCAATCTATTTTATTTTTGAAATGCAGTCGGGTACAATTAGACAAAGATAACTAATTTTGAGTAAACCATTTTGATACTTGATGGAATGTTATGTATGCTTGTCGGGATGTTATTTGCAATACTGGTACTAAGAATGTTTGTTGTTGTTATCAATATGTGACTGCTGATGCTATATTTAAATACTTTTATGTTATTAATGTTGTATATTATAGTTCGTTAGATTGACATGAACAAGATAATAACTACAAACATTAACATCACACACACAATATTAGCTAACACTTGTATAATTAGACTTCATATTATGGTTCTTGATTGAAACTCTATATAAATCATCTTTCATTTTCTTCAATTCATCAACTATTCCCTTCACATCAAGAAAACATGCTCCACTTATTGTAGTTAGCACCAATCAATAAAAATATTGTCGCATAATCTATCATCATTTCTATTAAAAAACTTATTTTTACTAGCTTTTGTTTATGATATCCTAATATTAATGATATCCTAACAACTGTTTTTTTTTTTTTTTCACATTTTATGCACCTTCTATTTTTTAGTTCAAGTCCATCCAAGGTTTCCCAACTTTGTAAAACTACTACCGGTTAATGTAGATGATGACATTTTAATGATGTTAGAAAATGGTTATGGATAAAACTTCACAGTGTGTTGGTTGTGATGGTGATTGGAAATCATTGTTGCGTGGAATTTGGTTTTGGAGATTTGGGCAGTATGATGTGGATCATGAGTGAGATAGTGTTTTTGGGCTTTTAGAAATTTAGCTACACAAATGGTGAAAATTAGTGTTTTTTGGTTAAGAGAAAGGTGAATTTGTGTTTTTATTTCTACGACTGATAAGTTCGGATGGTGGCAAAAATATGGTGTTTTTCTTATATAATAGTGAATAGTGATATTTCTGTAATGTTCATGTCATGTGCATCAAATATTTTTTTTTTTAAATTGACCCAACAGTAATATAATGGCATTTTTGTTATTTTTGGAGACCAAGGGTTTTTTAGTCATTGAATTAAAAATAATATCAAATTTATAGATAATCAGATAATTTTTGTTGATTTTTTTGGGCATGGCAGGTATAAAATGTAAATTGATTCACGTGCAATAAAGTTTAAGCTGCAAAATGTAACTTTTCAAAAATCAACAAACAAATATAATTTTAATGATAGACATGAAACTGTAGTGTTTGAAACATTTTTGGTTCACAAATTAGGACAAGCTTTAAGCTTCCCACCTTGTAGTTACCCCACCAATATCTCCAGACGATGATCAAAGATGTTCACACCTTGCCGAATAATGTTGTCATGCCTTCCCCACAAGAATATTAATTCGTATAAAGAAATGAAAATCTAAAATTGCAAGAAACTGTATAACCTTCCATGTCCCATGTTCTTAATTTCTCCTTCAAGCGCTTCACTAGCTTGGAGAGTCACAATGTCTGTGTTCTAGAGAAAATGTTTCGACCAGCTAATTATCGCTGCAAAAAGAATGGTTAAGTATGGTCTTAGCTCGAGAATATTCCACAATCTTGCCATCATAATGATTGACGAACAGTACCAAAATATTGAAGAAGAAGACCAGCGCACGAATTGCCTGGGAATTGGAATGTTCATCGAGGAGAAAGAAGATTTTGCAGGTTTCCACTTCTTGGTTGAAGCTCTCATTCATGTCTAGCAACTACAAGTCAGCAATGGGAACGAATTTGTATGTGTATATCCTGCAAGAACTGTTATGGAGGTAAGAATTACGTGCTGTGTTCCTTTCCCATAAATTTATACCAACAACAAGATCATATGACTAGCTAGGTAAGGCCATTTTCTGTAGTTTTTTACTTGTAAATTTCGTTCTCGAAGGCATACAAATTAATATATCCAGCGTCACTGATAAATCACAAAGTCATCATACAAGGCAAGGCTCTTGGTTAAAATCACATGGAAGACCAAACCTCTCGATCCTCATGTCAGTGACATTACAAGGGATGCAAGGGGCCGGTCTCTAGCAAGTTCGGATCATCAAAGGCTCCAGAGCCATGTTTTAGGGATAGGATCTTATCTCTACTTTCCATCACCCATCATCATGTGTGCCACATTTGCACCAGTTATTCCATGGTTCAAAAGGATATAGCTATCTGCTTTTTAACCATAAAAAACGCTGGTTCATCTTCATCCTCAGCAATACAGACACGTGCCACCCCTCTGCTTGTTAGGACTAGGATAGAGAGGTCTGTCTAACATGAATCGTCTGGCATTTATTGAAGGGAAGATGCCTCATACAGAGATAATTCAGAACAGCATATTGCAATGCAACTCTAAATAACCTTTTGATTTATTAGTGCCTATATGTAATTGAAACATTTACCATAATGAATTGATATGGTAATTATTTATAGCATTGAACGTGAATATATCTCTAAATCCCAAAATAATTATAATTGTTTGTCTATAATATAATATAATATAATATGGGAAGCATATATTGACTGAAATTATTAAATTAGCATGTATGAGAAAACGGGCTTTCCAAAATACATTTTCAATTTTCGAACGTTGAGGGGAAAAAACAAAAACAAAAACAAAAACAAAAACAAAAACAAGAAGAGGAACGGTACTACGAGCTATCACGATGAGGATTGAGAGGCAGCATCGATCTCGAACGTCCAAACCTCATCTACAAGGGCAAAAGCTTTTATTCACCGAGCTATCGTTTTCATTATCTACAAAAATGGGTATAAAGCCACAGAATCCTAAGGTCCCGTGCACAATGTCGACGGCTTCGATTAACAGCTGGTGTCTCACCTCTGTCTCTGCCTCTAAGAGATCACTACCCGCATTACGTCCTTCAGTCTTTGCTAGCCTCAACTCCTCTGTTTCTCCTCCTACCCTTATCAGAAACCAGCCTGTTTTCGCAGCCCCTGCTCCTATTCTCTATCCACCTCGGGTACAGTACAATGCATCATGCATGCATATACTGTTAACTATTATTTACTAGTGTGTGTGTATATATAAATATAATAGGCATCCTTTCAAACCATAAACTAAAGGACTCACAATATGGTTGATGGTAATAAAAACAAAAATTCTAGATATTTAATCTTTTTTCGGATGATCTTAGAAAAACATCCGTTGTATCAACCTGGTACGTTCAAGAAACATTCATATAGTTCATGCAAATCTTCTATACATCATGTATACATACATGTACATGATAGAAGCCAGTTAAGATTCCTGTAAGAGGGCAACAGGAAAGGTTGTCCATTCATAATTTCATATACCCAAGAGAAGGGGAGAAAAAACTCAGTTCTGTTCACTCGTTTGCCAACATTTATGGCGTAGTAAAGACTTCTCAATTGACAGTTTATTTTCATGCGTTTCGATATGCATTAATTTATTGCGTATCTTAGCAACATGCATTTGAATAGGTTTCTTCACTCTCTTTTCATTTAATTTCTTAATTGTAAGTACTTTCTTCGGCTGCCTTGTTCTTTTTTTTTTTTCCCTTTCATTATATAATTTACATGTACCTTTTTTTAAAAATTAATATTCCTAAATGCTTTGGGTCGGAATTATCAGAGAGGCGAAGAAATGGGAAAGGACTACAACGAGGCCATTGAATCTCTCAAGAAACTCCTCAGGTAAAAATGAAAAAAATTTATTATTTATCGTAGCAATAAATAATGGTAAAACAGTGTTTTCATTTTCCTCCAACCCATGTACCCTTCTTCTTCTTCCCTATGTTCCCTTCATCCCTCCCCGAGCAGAGTGTACGTACGAACGAATTAAAAGATAATCTCTCCTTTCTTAACGTGAGAAAAAAAATTAAAGGGGAAGCGAAAGCATGAGCTAAATGGCAGTGGAGAGAACAAGCTTGTTTATAACTAAAGTATTAATGAAGTAATGTGTAGTTGAATGGTCGGTTGCAGTGATAAGGAAGAGCTGAAAACTGTAGCAGCTGCGAAAGTGGAGCAGATAACAGCTGAATTACAAACCGCCTCATCTTCTGACCCCAAGGCATTCGATCCTGTTGAGAAGATTAAATCCGGCTTCATTCACTTCAAGAAGGAGAAATATGAGTATGTCATATTCACTCTCTTTCTTCTCTTACAATTCTTCTGGTACATGCTTAATACACACAGGAGTTCGTAGCTAATAGCTATGTATTTGAAGTGGTTTTTGTGCTTTTTGTTTGGCAGCAAGAATCCGGGACTGTACTCCGAGCTTGCCAAAGGCCAAAGCCCCAAGGTGCGCACGCACGCTTAATCATAGACATGCATGTGCTAATTGGTAACTATAATTAACCAGGATTGAGTCCTAATGAAATAGTAAAGATGGTTTATTTAGTTATTATATAGTAAAGAAAGATTACTCTAATGTCGTGTGTGATCCAAATCCAACGAGTCTCTTCATAAAAAAAAAAAAAAAGTTGGGTTCTCTTGAGAAATTTTTAATGCCTGTGTTGTAATCAAAATGTTACAGTTTATGGTGTTTGCATGCTCGGATTCCCGGGTTTGCCCGTCCCATGTGCTTGATTTCCAACCAGGGGAAGCTTTTGTGCTCCGCAATGTTGCGAATATGGTCCCGCCATACGATAAGGTAATCACCCCCTCATGTTACTCTGTGATCTTTACTCTTCCCCAGCAATAAAATTATTTAATTTTCTGTATTTATTGCAACAGACTAAGTACGCTGGAGTTGGGGCAGCAGTAGAGTATGCAGTTTTGCATCTGAAGGTGAACTAGCTACTTATCCATCATGATAATGAAATTCTTCTGATCCCTCGACAGCCAATTAACTTCTCAGACTGCTTGAATACCGATGGAATGCACGCACACACGCACACATATTTGATATTTCAACCAGCCAGGAGAGCCAGGCTTAAGTTTGATCGGTGTTCATGTGAGTGTTGCAGGTGGAATACATTGTGGTCATTGGACACAGCGCCTGTGGTGGAATTAAGGGCCTCATGTCCTTCCCTTATGATGGAACAACATCAACGTACATAAGCTAGCGTCTTAATTAAGAAGTCCATTGAGTTATTTGTTTCTTTTCATATAGATTGTACAATTAATGATTGAAATTTATATGCAGTGATTTCATAGAAGACTGGGTCAAAGTTTGCTACCCTGCCAAGACTAAGGTTTTAGCAGAACATGCCAATGCACCTTTCCCAGACCTCTGTACACAATGTGAAAAGGCAAGCGCTTAGCTACGATCAACTTCGAGTGGCATTAATTAATTGCTAATAATAACATGTTTAAGTCGATATTGCAGGAGGCAGTGAACGTGTCCCTTGGACACTTGCTAACCTACCCGTTTGTGAGAGATGGCTTGGTGAACAAAACTCTAGGACTGAAGGGTGGTTATTATGATTTTGTCAAAGGCAGTTTTGAGCTCTGGGGGCTTGAGTACAGCCTTTCTCCCTCCCTCTCCGTATGAACATCATCCAAATATCAGTGACCCTATCTTGGTTCTTAACTTTCTTTCCCAGATGTACTTTGTATATGCTTAAATGAGCCATATTTTCGATCGAGATTAATGAACTTGTGAAATGGAGATTACCAGCATCTCCTTCTCTAATAAATGCAGCAGCAGCACTCTATTATAGTCTTGCTTGTCTATTATAATCTTCCTGTAACGTAATAAATTAAGTAATAAAACCACTCTAATTATATATAGACTTTATTCACTACTGCATTTTCCTTCTTTCTTCCTTTGTTAGGTAAAGGATGTGGCCACCATACTACATTGGAAGCTGTAGGGACTTGCATAAAGGTCATTCCTGCAAAGATGAGGCTCTCTTCCCTCGATTTGTTTCTTGTAATGCAGTGGGTTGTATATGTAGATATTCTACACAACTCTTGAGGCCAACTTCTTTAACTTGTGTCTTGCTTCTTCAGTATACAAGGCTTAATTAATTGGTTGTTTATTTATGTAATACTACCAGAAAAACCTAGCTGGTGTTAGCATCAAAACTAAAAAAAAAAAACTATGTTTAGATGACAGTCACAAAGTATCTGAGTTCCTTCTCAAGGAAGAAGGAAAACGGGGGAAATCCATAGACATGCCATCGATGGTGCCAAACCACTTGATTTTGTTGCCCTTTCTTCTTAATTAGTAACACGAAATTCACCAGAAGAACTAGCTGAATATATAGTTGGGCTGTGAAACAAATTGAGAAGTTGTACGAGGAGGAACAGGCCATGAGGGATATAAACTGACGAGACTCAACAACTGAACAAGTCTCACGACGAGGGATAGGCTTTTGATACTTTTCTATTCCTAAAACCTTGTGATATGCCTCATCAACTAACTCTGGAACTGGAATGCTAACTTCCCTTTTGATATCAAAGTTTAAATCATTATCAAATATCCTAACTCGAATGAGAGATTCTTCTTCTAACTCACAACTAAGTGCAAACTCTCTAAAACGAGTCATATACTCGGTGACACTTGACAGCCATTGTTTATGTTTAAGCAGTTGCTCCACCGATTGACTCCTATTAAGAACAAAGATATGGTTCTCTCAACTTCTATTTCATGACTCCCTATCGAGTGATGGACGGGTCACTTGGACGCTCTAAATTGTGTTGGGTGGAATGCCAATACTTCTTGGAAGACTTCAGTAAATCAAATTCACTCAAGTACCACTTATTATTAGAGTAATCTTCTGTGCTGTATAGCTAGTCTAAATGAAATTTGGGTCCAATTTTCGATAAATTAGACATTTGCCTCGACTCGACTTAACATTCCTAAAATCATCATAACCTTGTCTAGAAAACCTATCCTAGACTCGAACATTTTGGCTAATTTTCTGACGATTTCTTCCTACAAGACACCCATGATCTTGTCTATTTTGAGGACTAGGAAGATGAGCACTTTGAGCCTTAACAAACTGGCCATCCTCACAATACGAGTCTTTAAGATCAAAAGGTTGATGAAATTAAGTCACCTACAACACGAGGACATACTTTTTTGACATGAATATCCCAATTAGGAATGCCATAAATTCGAGGAGTTTAAAGGATGTCCTTGTAAATTAAGGTGTTGGACAAAATGCCTCAACTATCAATATAAAAGAAGGCTAATATAGAAAAATGATTCTCAGAGTTCTACTGTAAGGAGTTTGATTATACTTGAAGAAAAATAATAATCACCCCCGAGATAAGCTAGAATGTTCATACACACACACACACTCGAGATTCATTATTTAACTCTTTATTTTCCAAGTTGTATAATCTGTGTTCATTTAGGGTCAAAACACTCTTTATTTTTCAAGTTGTATAATCTATTAGGTGTGTTCATTTAGGGTCAAAACTAATAGTTTTTCTTATAGAATATTCATGTAAGAAAATATATATTGAAAAAAATAATTAGAAAAGAGATTATTATTCAACAATAAACTTGCTATTAAAAGTAATCATAAAATGATGACTTTTGATACTAAAAAAAGTAAGACAAATAATCCCACTACAAGAAAAGAAAATTGAAAACTACAAATAGAAATACTGATGGAAAACATTATGTCAATAAATTACAATGAAATTTACCGATGTAATACTTTCTTGCTATATCTCTCGGTATACACCGATAAAAGTATTTCATCGATGTATACCAATAGAATTACAGTGCGAAAAGAAGAAATGAAAAAAAAATTAACATGTCTGCTTACATATAGTATTGCCAACGAAATAAATTTATGGCTAATATTTGTCAGTATATCTGTCGGTAATATTTAAGTTATAACCTGACAAACGACCCCCTCTCCCCCTCCATTTCTTCTTCTTCTTCTTCTTATCTGCAAATAATAGCTAACCCCCCCTTCATTTTATCACAAATCAAACTCTCATTACCACAAATCCAGCCACCCTAACACTTAATCTGTCAGTATCCTTGTCCTGGTTCAATTCTTTTTAGGATTCCTCATATTAAGTAAGCAAAACTATCATTTTTTTTGTTTGAACTCAATTTTAAAATGTTAGTTTTTATGGCATTTTGATGTAGTATATGTAGTTTGTTTGTGTATTTACTTGTTTTATAGCTTTATCCCATAGAAATTTATTGTATAAATATATGATTTGTACATGTTATAGTTTGTTTGAGATTTTAAAAAAATTATATTTGTTTGTAATTTAATGAAATTTATTTTGATTTTATGATTTAGGTGTTTTGTAATGAAATACATAATGATTTATTTAATGGATACGTTTCATATTATATCAATTTTATTATTGAGTTGAAAATTTTGGTAAATATGGATGAATTTAAATTTTTATAGAAAATTAATAATGATTTAAGAGTACTATTAAAATAGATTGAATAAGTTTGAGTTAAACCAATATTAGTTAATTTATTTAGTTCACATAATTAATTAATACATATTGTCATCAATATTCTATATAGGTTTGATATATGTAATGGATGATCGTTCTTGGATCTATCGAGTTTCACTTGAAAGGTTGTACAAGATGGATTACTATAATAAGGTTGAGAGTTTTATTAATTACGCACTATCTAATCCGAGAAATATTATTAGAGGCGGGATAACATATTCATATAAGAGGTGTAAAGATAAAAAAAAGTTTCTCAATCTAGATGTTATAACAATGTAACTTCTACAAAAAAAGATTTATGGAAAAATACTTCTGTTGGTTTGCACATGGAGAACCATATGTTCCTTACGAAAACTTGGTAGAAAGGATGGTTGGGTCAACTTTTAGTTTTAGCAACGTGCATGGAGTTATAGATGATAATAATAATCCTTATATGAATATGGTTATAGATGCGATGAGAATGAATCAGAGTTATGCAGGTGAATGTTCAATCATAGATGAAGAACCAAATACAGACGCAACCAGGTTTTTTGATCTTTTGAAAGACTCCGATGAAACATTATAGGATGGATGCAGAAATCACAATAAATTATCAATCGTTGCACAAGTGCTCACCATCCATTCTGAGTAAGACCGGATACGAAAAAATTATCGAATGACTGAAAAACATTTTACCTAAAGAGAATAGATTGAAAGAGAACTTTTATATTGTTAAATCCATCATTGTAATTTTTTTATTCAAACCTTCTAGTTGTTCATCAACTACATCCATGGGTTTTTCTATGAAAGATGGAGATATCAAATTAAAGGTTCTAGCTTGCGCTACCAAGATCAGGCCTATGTTTCACAAGTTATAACTTGTCCCTAATGAAACAATGGATATCTTCCATTCAAGTCCATATTGAACTAAATTCATGTTTTAAGTTTCATAACATTAGAAACAAAATACTTAAATCACACTAAAATCTCGTTCTACAAATTTCCTTGCGGACTCTTGAGCTATAGCAAAATACTTATGTTTATTTTCTTATGGTGATGGAATTGTTTCTACAGAAGTTCATCATGTTGGATATATACCATCAACAGGATCATATATCATCGTATAGTTAAGACCATTTAATAAATAATTAACACATGGATTGCGTCCTTCTACCAATTAAGAAAAGATATAAGATCGTTTTAGAATGTTGATGTTATTGTGAGATCCTGGTAACCTAAAGATCATACGAAGCCACGACTCCTAGAATAATCATTAGTTCATGGACATGACCAGAATACATATTATACCTCGCAGTTGGACAATTATTCCATTTACAATACATGTAAACAATACTTCCTAGCATCCCATGAAAGTCATGGTGTTCACCAACCACCAACAATCTAGTTATATCATTAATGTTTGGTGACTTCAAGTGCTCCTCGTTAAATACTGCAACATTTGCCTTCACAAAATATTTAAGATTTTTTATTGAGGTGCTTTTGGTGATCTGCATATATTCATCCATAAAATCTACAAATACTTCATATGCGAGGATTCTCATTCATGCTACTATCTTTCGTAGGATCATATGTTTCTACAACAAATTTAATACGAAAAAAATGGATGACTTATCCGAAATCTTTTTCGAAAGAAAAATGGAGGATATAAAAAGTTTTAGCAAAATAATGATGTTTAAGCATTTTATAGCCTTAAAGTCTCTTGCGAGCAATGGAAGGACCATGTCGTTGTGATGATCATCCCTCACTAACTTGCTCTTCTTTAATTATCGCTGCTACAAATAATTTAAATTATCGTTAGAGTCATCATCATGAAAAAGCATTTCAATTAAGAAATTTTTAGAAACCATAAAGATGGAATGAACAAAAAAAATATAAAAAATGTAGTTAAGATGAAGAAAGTGAGGGAAATGATAAATTAAATGAAAGTCTAAGTAAAAATCTAGTCGTTAAGAATATAACCATTGAAATATAGTTGTTAAAATATAGCCATTAAGAACATGACCGTTGAAATATAATTGTTATAGTACTTAAATTTTAAAAATAATAATTTTTAATTAAATAAAAAAATAATAATAAAATATTCATGGCTCTTTTAGAGAGCATGACTGTGATAATATTGTTTAGCTAGCTAAAATAACTTTTTAGCTATTTTAGCTAAAATTTAGAGAGTAAAGTGTGCATGCTCTAAAGTAATTTTGTGTATTGGTCATAAGACATATAAATGTATATATAAACATATCATGTATAAACTCTTTTAGTATGTTATTCATACATAGGGCATCAATGTACAAAGATATATAATATGTGTAAATGAACTAGATAAGACAATAAGATGACATGAAAATTTGTTTAACAGATAGCATGTTATGTGTGCGTATAAATACATGTATGATTAATAAGTTTTATTGATAAGGCAACAGCTAAAAGTAATTTATAATGTCAATTTACATAACTAACCAAAAACCATGGTTCTAATATGAATATAACTAAAGTCACCAACTAAGATGTATTATAATGTAAATAGATGACGAGTGTAATAAGGA
>Ga0307517_10013052_pt1 | contig 11327 bp, 12 predicted proteins | sample 23_EM_MG_FD_194515 | JGI IMG/M metagenome (GOLD analysis project Ga0307517, IMG submission 194515) | Populus trichocarpa ectomycorrhiza microbial communities from riparian zone in the Pacific Northwest, United States - 23_EM | ecosystem: Host-associated > Plants > Roots > Unclassified | place... | reverse complement strand
TTGTATTATTGTTATCTATAATTTATACAATTAACCTCCCTGTGGTTCGACCCCGGTCTTACCGGGTTATTTATTACTTCGACACTCCTGCACTTGGGAGAAGACATCAATCTTTTGGTCGTGTCAGCTAGCATTACAACTCAAACAATTTCGACCACATAGGTTCCACAGGCCACCCTAGGGATTGTCTCGACCATGGATAACGTGGTGTTACTTGTGTGGTTGTTCAAAAGTATGAGGGAAATGGGCTGCAAACCGTATGTGGGGGAGCAAGATGTTGGGATAACAGAGAGGTGGATCAGGAAACTAAAGAAGATTATGATCCAGATTAACATACCTGAGGGCTTTTGGGTAAATTATGCCACTCAGTTGTTGTCTAATCAGGCCATGACATGGTCGGAAACCGTTCAACTTTGGTGTGCAATCAAAACACTGGCTTGGAGTGACTTTAAGTTGGAGTTTGAGAATCAATTCTATTCTAGGTACCATTGCAAGGTGAAAGAGCAAGAGTTCCTAGCATTGAGACAGGGTGAGATGTCAATGTTGGAGTATGAAAGGAGATTCCATGATTTCTCATTGTTTGCCCCATACTATGTCCTGACCGAAGAGCACATGATTGAAAAGCTAAGAGATGGGTTTCGACAAGAATTGAGGCAAGGGTTGATCGCCTTACAATTTAAAACTGTAAGGGAATTAATTGAGGCAGCACAAGCTTTAGAAGCTTGTATGGGAGAGGGTCAATAGGGGCACCAAGGAACAAGCAAAAAGAGATATGAGGATTATTCTGCTAGCATACCATCGCTTCTGAAGAAGGGAAAGAGTGGAATGTTTGATCAACACAGAAGAAAGGAGCATTGTCAGTGTTGTTTAATCAACGGTCGAGCGGATGAATGATAGGAGGTCAGATACATTCGAGGATGAACTTTTCAGGGCAAACCAGTTACTAGAAGAATGTGAACTACCCTCACTATGTAAAGTGTGAACAAAGGCACCCTGAAGACTGCTCAGTTTCATCAGGGCAATGTTTTATATGCAGAAGGGAGGGCCATATATGGAGAAACTATCGATATCTGGGGTAAGGATACTATTATTGCGGTGAAAGAGGGCACGATAAAAAGGTATGCCCTAACAGGAACACTAGACATGCATTAAGCTTTAGACAACCACACTAGAGTCACCAATAGTCAGTCACCGTGAATAGGTAAGTGAGATTTTCCCAATCAGGGGCAAACTCCATCTGAGGGAGGCCAGGGGCACAAAATAACCAAACCCTAGAAAGAGTCTTTCACCGGACACAAGAAGAGGTCAGGGCTATATCCAATATGGTGGTAGGTACACCACTGATGAATAACTTAAATATGTTTGTGTTATTTGATCCGGGTGTCACCTACTCACTTATTGCTAGAAAAATTGTCACCAAAATAGAGAAGGGGGTGAAAGTAATAGAAAAAAGGTTCATTATTGGAACTCCAATGGGAAACAAGATAGAAACAAATAGTATATGTGGGAGTGAGGGTTAGTCTAGCTGGATATAAAACAAAAGTAGATTTGATACTTGATTAGTACTTAAAAGTGCATTTTCATTAAGGTTTTATTTCATCATATTGCATTTAAAGTATCATTAAATTCCTTAACTTAAGCAAGTTTTATAATAACAAGTCTGATAATATAAGATATCTTTAATTTATGATAAATGCTCATTTTAAATGCAGGCATATCTCACAATTTAAAGGATTGATTGATGTGTTTAATTATTGAAATCGAGAAGACAAAGAGAGGGCTAAGCTTAAAGAAGAGATGCTGGTTCAATTCAAACTGGAACATCATTCAGTTATTGGATCATAACTAGAGCTATAAAACATGGATTTAGGTCTGTTTTATATAAATAAAAAGCTAAGACATAGGCCTAAAACTTTCATGGGAGTCCAAGATTCAAAAAGACCGTTTTCAAGTTTAAATTGTAGCAACAAAAGAGAAGTCGGAATATGTCCTACAGCCCAGACACTGTTCAGTGTTTAACCCACATCTCGAGTTTTAGAAGTCCAAATGAGCTCATTCTTGTTTTGTTGGAAAGCTAAGACAAATGGCCAGAACTTTCATGAAGACTATTTGTTCAAATTCTGATGTTAGCAATGATGTTTTGTTCATATAAGAAGATAATGGTTCTTACCAAGTCAAGAGGTGGCCACTCACTCAATAATTAGTCATCAAATCAATAGTTTCGAATTTTAGCCTATAAAAGGAGGCATTTGCCATACATTTAGACATCTTGGTTTTCAGATCAAGATCTTGCTCTCTGTCTTTGTATTTTGTAATGTTCAAGTTTTATTTCATGTTAGATTAATCTTTTGTTTACGTTTTTCATTTCCTTTCCTTTACTTAGTTAATGTATATCATTATTATGTTTTTATTTTGTTTATTTATGTTTCTCATGTTCATTATGTTTAGCTAAGTTTATTATGTCAATGTGAAAAGGGTACACTAATAGTGTAAGAATAAGTACAGTATAAACTCAACATGGACTTTAATGTTTGATACTAACATGTTTTGTATTTGTTATCTTACTTACTCTTAATACCTTGCTTGTTAAATGGTTAATCTAGATTTATGTCGTACAACCCTTAGTACAACAAATACTTGATCCTTTTATAACAAACTGTATGGTATAACCGACACATGGTAAACTTAAAGCTCCTTCTTTTATTACTCCATGGGTCTTATAACCCGATGGATACTGGTGTTACATTAAAACGACTACTGCCCATGGCAGGGGCATGCGCTGCGCCTTCTATTTTTGGTTTTGTGCCACCATGCCGAAGGCGCAAATCCTCTCCTATTTCACCTTTTCCTGTAGCTTTCCAAATTTTGTATTTTTCGCATGGACCTTCAAATTAGAATAAAGAATTATGGCTCGGCCTGGGAAAGTGCTAGCACCAATAGAAAGGAAGGGATCCATGTAGTTGCCCGCCCCCTTCTTAGTCAATGGGGCAGCAGGTTCCATTCAACTTCATACTGAACGAGAACTTCTGGTGCTGCTAGCATCCATGCTCTTCCCTAGATGGACAAGCCTAACCTACAAGAAGGAAGGATTCCTAACAGGGAGTAATGAAAGAGGCTTGGTATTCAGTATCAAGAACTCACGAAGCCACTTCCTCTTGAGCACTTTTAGCCCTGCTGCTCTAGCAATATGCTCCAGTTGCTGCTGATACTATTGGTGGTGCGTATGGTACTTCAATTCAAAAGGATCTGGTACTGGATACACTACTTGATGTGGGTTTGAAGGACTTGAGGTTCTTTTTCCGAAGGAGCTGAGAAAGGAAGCATCATTGGCTAAACCCACGAGCCAGAGACGGAATTCCCAAGTCGAATGGGAACCATTTCTTCTAGGAAATCCTCATCATTTTCAGAAAACATGGCTGAAGAGGATAATCAGTCGCTTCATAATGAGAATAATGAGAATAATCGAGTTAGAACACTTAAAGACCACATGAATCCTATAAGAACAAGTGCACCATCATCTATAATTTTCCCTCCTGATGTATCTCACTTTAATTTTAAGCTATACATTATTCAACTTTTACACACTTTTCATGACTTAGATCTAGAAAATCCCTACTTGCATTTGAGAGAATTTGAAGAGGTTTGTAACACTTGTAATTACTCAAATTGTAGCATGAACACCATTAGATTAAAACTTTTTCCTTTTTCTTTAAAAGATAAAACTAAAACATAACTATAAAATCTGAGGTTAGGATCCATTCGTGCTTGGGATGAAATGCAACAACAGTTTTTAAAGAAGCTTTTCCCTTCTCATAGAACAAACTCTGTCAAAAGACAAATCACCACATTCACTTAAAAGCCAGGAGAAACATTTTACCAGTGTTGGGATAGGTATAAAGACTTGCTTAATACTTGTCCTCATCGTGGTTTTGAAACATGGAGATTGGTTTCACATTTTTATGAAGGGTTAACACCTAAAGATAGGCAAATGATGGAATTGATGTGCAATGAAACTTTTGAAGATAAAGACCCCTGATGAAGCAATGGAATACATGGACTTGCTAGCTGAAATGCTCAGAATTGGGACTCTACAAGTACTTATGAGGCACCGGGTAAAACGCAACCTCATATATCTAGTGGAGGTATGTATAACCTTAGGGAAGATCATGGCCTTTAAGCCAAATTTGCATCTTTAGCTAGCAAAGTTGAGGCACTAGAATTAAAAAGGAGTGGTTAATTGAAATCTGTTCAAGAAATGGTATGTCACAGAACTCAACCAATGATTTTCCAACTTTGCCTTCTTTCAAGGAATGGTCTCCATGAACAAACCAATGCTTTAAACAGTTTTCAAAGGCCAAATCAAAATCCATACTCACAAATGTATAACCCTAGTTGGAGAAATCACCCAAATTTCAGTTGGAAGAGTAGAAACAATAATGCACAAACTTCACAGCTAACATTTCAAGCACACCATAATTTTTAAAATTCTCAAGGATATGCATCTCCTTATACTTCCCCTCCTAGAACAAATCTTGAGGAAACATTGCATGCATTCATTGAAAAGCAAGAGACAATCAACACTCAACATGCTCAAACCATGGAAAATTTAAAAGATACTCTTGCAAAATTCACATCTGCTCTTAGTTTTCAAGAGAAAGGTAAGTTTATGTCTTAACCACAACAAAATCCCAAAGGGCAATACAATCCAAGTGCAAGTAGCTTTGGGAGCCAACACATGGATCAAGTCAAATCAGTCACTGCTCTACGCAGTGGTAAGGTTATTGAAAAACCCATTCTTGAACCTTGTGAGAAAGATGATGAGTTAATCTCTGAAGGTAAAGAAAAGGTTGAACCTGAACATTGCAAAGAAAAGACTGATTCCCCACCAGTACTTTCATTTCCTCATGCCATGACCAAACAAAAGAAAGTCAATCACAATTCTGAAATCTTTGAAACTTTTAAACAGGTAAGGATCAATATACCTTTGTTGGATGCTATTAAACAGATACCTTCTTATGCTAAATTTTTGAAAGACTTGTGCACTGTGAAGAGAAAATTAAATGTGAAAAAAAAACCTTTTTAGCCGAACAAGTAAGTGTCATTCTTCAAAACAATAATGCTTTGAAATATAAAGACCCTAGTTGTCCTACAATTTCATGATTTATTAGAGAACATAAAATTGAAAAAGCTTTACTTGATCTTGGAGCTAGTGTGAATTTATTTCCATATTCAGTTTTTCAAAGTCTCAATATAGGTGAGTTAAAACCAACTTCTGTAACTCTTTTACTTGCTGATAGATCTATAAAAGTGCCTAGAGGAATAGCTGAAGATGTGTTAGTACAAGTTGATAAATTCATTTATCTTGTGGATTTTATTGTCTTGGATACACAACCTGTTAAAGCATGTAATTCAATTCTAGTTATTTTAGGACGTCCATTTCTTACAACTTCTAATGTGTTGATTAATTGTAGGAATGGACTGATGAAGTTATCTTTTGGAAATATGACATTGGAGATGAATGTTTTTAACATTTGCAAGTAACCTGGAGATGATAATGATTTACAGGAAGTAGACTTTATTGAAAAATTAGTTTATGATCAATTTGAAACTACGTCCAGTGAAATTGAGTTTAATGAATCTGAAGATTTTTAAATGGTTTATTTTCAGGAAGAATCAAAGGCAAGTAATTGGAGACCAAAAATTAAGGAATTGCCACCACGATCAATTGAGTCCATACCTCCAATTGTTCAACCACCAAAACCTGATTTGAAACCGTTACCATTCAATCTCAAATACTCATTTTTAGGAGAAAATAAAAATTTTTCGGTAATAATTTCTTCCAAACTTAATGCTCATCAAGAAGGTAAGTTATTACAGACTTTGAAAATGCACAAAAATACATTAGGATGGACCATGGCTGACATAAAAGGAATTAGTCCTTTGATGTGCACACACAAGATTTATTTGGAGGAAAATGCTAAACCCTCTAGAGAAATGCAACGAAGGTTTAATCATAATATAAAAGAAGTAGTGAGGAATGAAGTCATTAAGCTTCTAGATAACATAATCATTTATCCTATTTCTGACAGCAAATGGGTAAGTCTTACCCAAGTTGTACCTAAAAAGTCTGGAGTCACTATGATAACAAATGAGAAAAATGAGTTAATTCCAACTAGGACCTAGGACTATTACTGGTTGGCGCATGTGCATTGACTATAGGAAACTTAATTAAATGACTAGAAAATATCATTTTCGTTTACCTTTCATGGATCAAATCCTAGAAAGAGTTGCAGGTCATAAATTTTATTGTTTCCTAGATGGCTATTCAGGTTACAACCAAATTGAAATTGCATTGGAAGATCAAGAGAAAATTACTTTCACATGTCCATTTCATACTTTTGTATATCGAAGGGTGCCTTTTGGATTATGTAATGCACCAGCCACAATTCAAAGATGCATGCTTAGCATATTCAGTGATATGGTTGAACGTTTTCTTGAGATTTTTCTGGATGATTTTTCTGTTTTTGGTGATTCATTTGATGATTGTTTAGCAAACTTGAAAAAAGGTTTTGAACAGGTGTGAAGAGAAAAATCTTGTGCTGAATTGGGAAAAATGTCATTTTATGGTAACAAAGGACATTGTACTTGGTCACATTGTTTCATCAACAGGAATTGAGGTTGACAAATATAAAATCGAGTTAATTGCCAACTTGCCAACACCAAAATCTGTTAAAGATGTTAGATCATTCTTAGGACATGCTGATTTTTATAGAAGGTTCATTAAAGATTTTAGTGTAATATCTAAACCATTGTGTAACCTTCTAATAAAGGATAATGTTTTTGAATGGACTGAACATTGTGAAAAAGCCTTTGTTAGAGTTAAAAACTTGCTTACTTCTGCTCCTGTCATTCAGCCTCCTGATTGGTCATTACCTTTTGAAATAATGTGTGATGCTAGTAATTATGCCATGGGTGCTATTTTAGGACAAAGAAAAGATAAGAAATCTTATGTGATTTACTATGCAAGTAAAACTTTAAATAATGCTCAAATGAATTACACAACCACTGAAAAGGAATTACTTACAGTAGTATTTGCATGTGAAAAATTTCGATCTTATCTTATTGGCTCACCTGTTGTTGTTTTTAGTGATCGTGCAGCATTGAAATATCTTCTTTCTAAGAATGATTCTAAGGCTAGATTGGTGCGGTGAATTTTGTTACTTCAAGAATTCGATATCACAATCATGGACAAGAAAGGCATCGGAAATGTTGTCACGGATCATTTATCAAGATTGACAATAGATTCCACATCTGACATCACACAAATCAATGACTACTTTCCTAATGAATCTTTACTTTCTATCTCTCCATTGCCTTGGTTTGCTAACATTGGCAATTTTCTTGCAACAAGAGATTTGCCAGCTCATAGGAGTACCCAAGACAAAAGAAAGTTTTTGAATGAAGTAAAGAACTTTTATTTGGATGACCCTTACTTATTTAAATATTGTCCTGATCAAATATTTCAAAGATGCATTCCCGACAATGAGGTAAGTAGTGTCATTAAATTTTGTCATTCTGAGGCATGTGGGGGTCATTTCTTATCAAAGAAGACGACTGCAAAAATCTTACAATATGGATTTTATTGGCCCACCATGTTCAAGGACACCCATGCATTCTGCACAACTTGTGAAAATTATCAGAAGTTAGGATCTATTTCAAAACGTCACATGATGCCTTTAAATCCTATTCTTGTCATTGAAATATTTGATTGTTGGGTATAGATTTCATAGGTCAATTTCCTCCATCATTTGGTTTTGTGTACATACTAGTCGCAGTGGATTATGTTTCAAAATGGATAGAGGCAATTCCAAGTCAAAATAATGATCATAAAACAGTGATCAAGTTTTTGAAAGAAAATATTTTGAGTCGGTTTGGAATCCCTCGATCCATGATAAGTGATGGTGGAACACATTTCTGCAACAAGCCATTTGAGTCCTTAATGAAGAAATGGTAGGTTCCTCAAGTCATCAAATAAAAAATATTTGTGTTTTTTGTGGATCCAGTCCTGGGAAAGAAAAGGAGTTTTTAGAATCAGCAAATCATCTTGGTCGGGTACTAGTTGAGAGAAAGATTCATTTAGTGTATGGGGGAGGCAGTCTTGGGTTAATGGGGAGTGTGTCAATAGCTGCATTTTTAGGAGACAGTCAAGTTTTGGGTATCATTCCCAAAGCTTTAGCCAAAGCGGATATCATCAGAAAAATAGTTAGAGAGGAACTACAGGTCTCCACAATGTCTAAACGAATGAATGCAATGTTTGATCATCCTGACGCCTTCATTGCCTTACCAGGTGGTCTGGGCACATTAGAAAAGATATTTCATATTTCCTCTTGGGCCCAACTGAACATTCACTATAAACTTATAGGTTTGCTCAATGTTAATGGTTTTTTATGATAATTTATTATTTTTTCTTAATCATGTTGTGGAACAGAAATTTCTAACATCTTCGGCACGACAAATCATAATCTCTGCTACTACTGTTGAACAACTGATTGATCAATTGCAATCTTTCATCCCTGTAATTGATTCCTCCATGAGTCGAATAAACTAGTCAAACAAGGGAAGCCGTAAAAAACTTAGATTGGATTTGAGTTTTAGTTTGTAAAAACTTGTGTCTTTTGGTTTTATTAATAACATAATATTTTTCTGTTTTGTTATCTCTTATATTTGTTTAAGTGTTTCAGGCTTGTCAGTAGTCGTTGCTTCAGGTGATGTCTTCTATACTCTACCTTTCTACCTTAGAATATTGAGGACAATGTCTCATTTTGGTTGGGGGGAGAGGTAGTAGTCATAAGTTATTAAAAAAAAACTAACTTTTTGTTGTCATTAAAACCATTTGACAAAACTATTATTAGGATGGCAGAGTAAGGAGGAATTCTATTGACTTTTGAGACGCATCTTAGTAAACATTCTTTTCAAGGTCTATCATAACACTTCTTGAAATATTCAGGTTTACAAACTTTCGCATTGTTACCACTTGATTCTGCTTATATACTCATTTAACAAGTATTCTTAAACCTTCATTTTCACATACACACACTTTAACATATGATTATGGGTTGCACATTGGATTATTGCATTATTTATTTTCTTTTGTTAAAGGTAACAACTAAGGGAAAATGATAGTATATAATTTGCAAAAAAAAAAAAACAAAAACAAATTTATAATAAAATGAATAAATAAAAAACTAGATAAGTTTGGTTTTGTAGCCTCCTTGACTTAAGCAATTAAGCCCAAAGGGGTGTTTTAACACCTAGTACGCTAAAGTCAATTAACTTGGGAGCTATTGACACAGTGCTTGTTACATGGGTTGAGGAGAAAGCTTAAGGGAATCAAACATTGCACTATCTACATTTTAGCATCTGCAACCCGAGTTACTAAGTTCAAAGGGGTGTCTCAACACCTAATGCCTTAAGACCAATTAGTCTAGGAGTCATTAGCCTAAAGCTCGTTACATGGGTTAAGGATGCGTTGTGTTTCAAGTTATCAAAATAATAATAATAATAATCCCAACCCAAGGAAGTTAACCTTAAACATTAGAATAAAATTTTGAATTCTTCCAAGAAAAGCCCTATAGCTAGGTTTTGATATAATAAGCACAAAATGAAGGTTTATTAATATCTTGTTTAAGAAGTATGAAGCAGATATATAAATTTAATGAGAGTTTATTTATTTGGATAAATTAATAGAAGTTGAATGATGAATGCCTTGCTTTTGAATGTCGCAAATTGTTTTAACGCTTTAGTTACTAGGGACTAGTAATAAGCTGGTTGGAGGGTATGATTAGTACTTAAAAGTGCATTTTTATTAAGGTTTTATATCATCATATTGCACTTAAAGTATCATTAAATTCCTTAATTTAAGCATGTTTTTAATAACAAGTCTGATAATATACGATATCTTTAATTTATGGTAAATGCTCATTTTAAATGTAGGCATATCTCACAATTTAAAGGATTGATTGATGTGTTTAATTTTTGAAATTGAGAAGACAAAGAGAGGGCTAAGCTTAAAGAAGAGATGTTGGTTCAATTCAAACTGGAACATCATTCGGTTATTGGATCATAACTGGAGCTGTAGAACATGGATTTAGGTATGTTTTATATAAATGGAAAGCTAAGACATAGGCCTAAAACTTTCATGAAGAGCCCAAGATTCAAAAAGACTGTTTTCCAATTTAAATTGTAGCAACAAAAGAGAAGTCGGAATCTGTCTTGCAGCCCAGACACTGTTCAGTATTCAGCCCATATCTCGAGTTTTAGAAATCCAAATGAGCTCAATCTTGTTTTGTTGGAAAGCTGAGACAAATGCCCAGAACTTTCATGCAGACTATTTGTTCAAATTTTGATGTTAGTAATGACGTTTTTGTTCAGATAAGAAGATAATGGTTATCACTAAGTCAAGAGGTGGCCACCCACTCAATAATTAGTCTTCAAATCAATAGTTCTGAATTTTAGCCTATGAAAGGAGGCATTTGCCATACATTTAGACATCTTGGTTTTCAAATCAAGATCTTGCTCTTGCTCCCTGTCTTTGTATTTTGTAATGTTCAAGTTTTATTTCATGTTATATTAATCTCTTGTTTATGCTTTTCATTTCCTTTCCTTTACTTAGTTAATGTATATCATTATTATGTTTTTATTTGTTTATTTATGTTTCTCATCTTCATTATGTTTAGTTAAGTTTATTGTGTCAAGGTGAAAAGGGTACACTAATAGTGTAAGAATAAGTACAGTATAAACTCAACATGGACTTTAATGTTTGATACTAACATGTTCTGTATTTGTTATCATACTTACTCTTAATACCTTGCTTATTAAATGGTTAATCTAGATTTATGTTATACAACCCTTGGTAAAACAAATACTTGATCCTTTCATAATAAACTATATGGTATAACCGACACCTGTGTTATGAAAGGAACTTGATTTGTTGTTGACATAAGTTATCATCATGAATACTTGATAATATTTACAAGTATTGGCATTACTCAAATAAGATAATTAATATGATCATGTTAATAAGTTATAATTCGATTGGAACCTCCTTTCTGTGTGGTTTCCTGTTAAGTAATAAAAAGAATTTATATTATACTTATTTGAAATATCATTAGTGGATCCTCTAACCTTGATATTTGTTTTATCCTTGTTTATTCCTTACATCAATATCACATCTCAAAAGTTCTCTTCAACACCTTTTTATTTGTAATTTTATATAGTTGACCTCCCTATGGTTCGACCCTAGTCTTGCCGGGTTATTTATTACTTTG
>Ga0307517_10013050_pt1 | contig 11327 bp, 5 predicted proteins | sample 23_EM_MG_FD_194515 | JGI IMG/M metagenome (GOLD analysis project Ga0307517, IMG submission 194515) | Populus trichocarpa ectomycorrhiza microbial communities from riparian zone in the Pacific Northwest, United States - 23_EM | ecosystem: Host-associated > Plants > Roots > Unclassified | place... | reverse complement strand
TTCATAGACCTAATGAATATTTATTTTTGAAAAATATTTTAAATCAAAAGTAAGCTACATAAAAGCGGCCCACAAAACAAACCGAAATACAAGAGGAAATATCTCATAAAATCAATCCTTTTTCTCTTATCCCTCCTTCAAGCTAAATAATAAAAAGAGTCCTACTTGCTGATTTTGAAACCCTCACTGGTTCATTGCTATTTATTCAGTGATACTGGTTCATTGCTATTTATTCAGTGATTCTATTCTTATATCCTCCACTGCAATCCGTTTCTTTGCACATTCTGAACTCGAGTCTAGTTCTGCTGCTGCTGCCTTGCCTACATTTCTAGGAACACGGTTGAAACCGTTATCCTTTAAAATTTATTTATTTTTTGCTAAAAATTAATTTTTTTTATATTTTCATATCGTTTTGACATGCTGATTTTAAAAATAATTTTTTTAAAATAAAAAAAATATCATTTTAATACATTTACAAAAAAAAAACATTTTGAACCGCAACCGCTACTACAATTCCAAACAGGCATGCGTTTCATAGCCTTGTATAAGAAATTGTCGTCACAACCGTATAACCATCTACTTGTTGTATTATTTTTCTAGTTAATTAGTCTATGCTTCGCAATGGATAAATATTATTTTTTTAAATAAAAAAATACTAAAAGTATAAAGAATATTTTAATAGTATTGTTAAAACTAGTCAAGTGGGTTAATTTTTAAATCCTCACTCAACTCTTTGCCAAACCCAAGTAAAATAGGACTGACAGCCATGCCAGACTCATGCCAGACCCAGGCGTCTGGGTCTCGTAGCCACGCTAGATCCAAGCGCTAGATCCAGGTGTCGTGGGTCTAGCAACCATGCTAGATCCATGCGTCTTTTTTTTTTTGAAAATATATGAATTCACTTATAACTGTTCTAAAAATATATTTATTTTGTATTTTCATCTTTGTCTTTTTAACAAAATATATTTTTATCTTTTCTAAATTTCTTTCTTCTATTTTGGGACATTAACCACATGCATCCCTAAAATTCACTTATTTTTTTTTATTAATCTCTAATTTTAGTGAAGAAATCATCTACAAAATTGCATAAATTAAGATAGTCAAAAGGATAATAAGTCTTTTACATATACAATATTTTCTTTTCCTACAACATAATGTATCAATTCAAAAGTTTAATTTTTTTTTTTTATGATCATATATTTCAAATTTTCGTATATACTAATAGTTAATAGTTATGGTGTAGAATAAACTCTTCTTGTAACAAATTTTAACAATTAGATCATGCAATAATATCTTAAATTAAAAAAAAACATGAATTCTTTAAAAAAGTATCCAACAACACTTGTATGAAAATATAAAATCAATATTTTCATCCATCCACGATACATCAAGAAATCAAAAGCAATATCAAGCTCATCTTCATCAAAACCTTTAATTTTCATCACTTGTTCATGAAGGCTAGGAATGAATATCAAGTTGATCCTTGGCAAGATTTCAAATCGCCACCGCAATCTCCCTAACATCATTTCGTGTTATTCATGATGCACTACCATCATCCTCTGGGTTTTTTTTGCTCTTTTTTTGCAACAAAGGATTGATGGATGAAAAACCTTCATTCCCTTCTACCATCTCTTCATACTGAACATCATTTTCCACTTGGTTAAAATCCACTTCGGTTCTTTCAAACAAGGATAAGACTTTGCAAAAGAACATGTTGGCATGTTCTTTCCAACAACAATGGACTTCTATTCATACATTTGGATCTTCTTTTCCATCTTGATTCTTGCATATAATAATAAAGAAAATGTGAAATAATTAAGAAACATACAATGTTATTCTTATTGAAAACAAATACAAAACATAATCTAATGCAATCGTAATATCTCAGTACAATATATATATATATATAAGAAGAAAAAAAATTGAAGGTTGGCCTACAGATAGCAGAAACCTAGAAGGAGAAGGAAAAATAAAATGAGAAGAGTCTAGCACTGAAGAAGCATCACAACGAGGGTGGCTATATAGAGCATAGACATAGTAAATTCAAGATTGAAGGTTAAAAAGTGCCCACAATACACTGTACACAGCATTCTTTTCTGAAAAATCCTTAAAAAAACCATCCCAGAACAACAAAGATCATGTGGCCAGGATCACATGATCATGGCGATTCACAATAAAGATCTGTACTTGGACTGTAAAATAAATATGTATCAATCTTCAATTTACTATGATTGACAGGCACGAGTGGGAGCCACAATCTATTCCATTTCCTTATTAGACATGATGGTCCAGCTAGATAATTAAGTAAGACAACAGTTGATAATTAAGAAGTTTCACAGCAAGAGAGATTAGCTTGAATGAAAGGATATTAAGAATCATTTGATAGGAAAGGTGTAAGGCTTGATCTTTATGTACATTAATGCAAAACAAAAGTAAGATTAATTTGTCTATATAGGCAAAAAATAAGTATAGAATCAAAAACCGAGATAAAAAACACAATTATATCTCTTAAAACCCAACTCGACCCAAAAATTCAAAAAGATCAAAACAAAACAAACCAAAAAAAATTCAAAAAGAACATTGATTTCTTAATACCTTCAAGATCTATATGTACCAAAATTCAAGAAATAAAACACGAGAAAATGGGAAAAAAAAAAACAAATATGATAACAAACTTAAAAAACAGATTTGATTTTGATATTGATAACAAACATTACACAATAACTTCTTCAAGTTTGTGTTGGCCTCTCTCCTATGTTAGATTTTCCAAAACACGTAGGAAATGATAAATCTAAATATTTTTTTTTTTGAAGTTTCAATATCTTGTTAAATAAATTTAGAGTTGTTTAAGATTTATATAAAGATTACTCGAAGATTAGATTTTTTTTCAGCTTTAAATAATTACTTCAAAGCTAAATTATTACAAGTTACAAATCGTCCAAGAGTTTAGTTTCTAATAATAATTCACATAAATTATCAATAAAAAATCTCCTTTATCCTTTTAAAAGAGAAAAATTACTATATTTTTAGTACTACCTCTTATTTTTTATATTTTTAAGGAATTCTGTAATCGACGATGTAGTTTCAATATAAAATTACTATATCTTTGATTCTAGCTCTTATCTTTTATATTTTTAAGGAATTCTGTAATCGACGATGTAGTTTCAATATACTATCTACCACACAAAAAAAATGAAAGGTGTTGTGTGGGTCTTAAAGCATGGGAATAGCATGCAAGAATTAACTTCCTGTTACTCAAACTGTAGCACCAGGTTTAAGGGAACTGCCACTCTGGGCTCACCCGGGGATTCTAGGTATCCAGATGAATTAGCCATATGGAGGAGTAGAAATCATTCAGATGAATTAGCACGGTTGCACGTTGGACAAATCATTCAGAGAATCCGCTTCAGAGTCTCAAGTCAGTTTGCCGAGACTGTTGGGTTGACTCAAAATTCCACCGCACTTCACCCTCTGTAAGAACAACGATAAAATGCCTGGTGGAAATGAGAAGAGAGGATGGCTCAGAGCCTCTCTCAAGTCCTCGTGGGAGAAAACAAGATAAAAGCGGCACTTTTCTGGATAATGTCCTAGGTATAATGCTAACAGGGTGTCATGTTTTGTTCAGTGTTGACCACAGAATGCCTTAACTATAAAATTGACCTTGTCTTTATGGTAGACAAGTCATAAATTGAAACTACACCAGTTCTTATGGGTTTTTTCTGTTGGTTGAATGCTACGCGTTTCATATTGCTCATAATTTATTTTTTCTGTGCGCTTTCTTGTTAATCAGCTTTCTGAAGGCCTGGTTATTTGAAGTTGCTAAAGAGGCTTGATTCCCACCAATTAGGAACCCACAATTTGATCCTTCACTTCTATCCTAGAACTGGAACCTTGCGATGGTGATCGAAATCAATCTATAGATCAGCGGATCATCGATGAAAGTCACTGTGTTCATGGATCAAATTCCTGATTCTCCCTTTTTATGGATCTTGAGATTGGACTGTCTCTAACTATTAGTTGGACAAAATTCTCGGTTCTGCAATTTTATGGATTCTGGCCCTAGCCAGTTGGTCTTTTTTATTTGTAGCGGACTTACAGGATTTTCTTTTCTTTTTATTATCTGACATAAAATTCCAGCTCGGTTCGCTTCTCCTTTGGAGTGTGGAAAATACAGAAATTATCTAACAACCAAGTGGGAAAGAATTTGTGGTTCAGGACCTCAGGTAAAGTCAAGTCAAGTCAACCGCGTCTGTCTAGATTGTCTTCTTGTGTTGTGTCCCACTGCCCTCACTTTCTAAAATGTTTCACATCTAACACACACTTCTGCAGGGTAAAACTCGTGCAGGGATGGTGCCTTTTGTTATGTTAAACGTTATCTTGTACAAGGGCTGCTAACAATCTATCTAGTGGGCTGACATTGATTATATAATCTGTATCTCATGATTTTGCGCACTAAATTTGTTTATTATAATGTGATTGTCAAAGAAGGTTATGCAGATCTTACTGCATTAAAAAATAGCACGATGGTCATATAACTGATCAGGTGATGTATAATCTGGATTTGTTGCTTCAGGGACTCAGCTTCATCCTGCCTCCAGGAAGCTGCCTGCGGGAAGGGTACTGCAGCTCATCCCTTGTAGTCTCTCCCTGGTTCATGTTGATAGTTTTACCGTTTGGTTTACGTTTAGTTGATTGGTACGTTGTTTGATAGCAGAGTTCCTTTGTCCCCAGAAAACCTGTCATCCATCATGCATGGTGAGGATCGTCTTCATCGGGGCAAATTAATTTTGGAGTGTGCAGAGGGATGTCCCCTCATGTGGGTTAAACTTATGGTGATCATCCATTCAGAATGAGCTATCACTTGACTACAATGCTTGTAGAATTATGGCTGTGGAAAATTGTAGTGCCCGTCATATCTGATTATAATTGATCTGAACTCCTCTTTTTTTAAATATTAAAGCGACATCGATATTATTGTATGGTTCTATGATCCCGCGGACCAAAGTGGACTGGGAGACTAAACTTTTCCTCTACCAATGGAGATATATGGTGAATGAGCAATCATTGAACGCTTTGTTTTAGAATTCAATTCTATGGTTGTTGAGACGAAAGGGATATGGATAGCTAGTTGACTGGTAATAGGAAGGAGGACTGAAGGAAGGAAACGGTTTTTCCTCCATTATAATTGGAAGAAGGCAAAAGCCGAGGATATTCCCCTGGTGTTTTCGTTTTTCCCTTCTTCTTTCATCCCCTCAAGGTTACATATTGTAGCTTGTCCAGATATAAAAGATTGTGAAAAGATGATATTGCCTATTTTTGGAAAACCCATCTATTTCTCTTCAATCCTTGGTGCATGCCAGGTGAAATTTAATTTCGAAATAGCCGTAAGAGATGACTTTACCTACATAAATCAGCATTTCTTAGCTCATATTCTTCCTCTTACTTTCCTCTTCCAGTTCAAAATTGTGTCATGGCTTTAATTCTCTCATCGGTAGATTGAGTGTACACGAGCTGCACTGTTATAAAGTGGTCAAGTCTTCCTCGATGTATGGTGTTCGAAAGGCAGTTATTCAAAAATCGACTCCCATTTTCAAAATTCTCGGAATTATTATTATTATTATCATTAAAATATGCAGAGATATAAGGTGTTGGCGTGGTGCGGGGAAGGACATTCCTGTTATATAAAGCTTTTATTGATCACGACCATAAACAATTGATTGGTGTTTGTAAAAGCTATTTAGCCTTGGATGAGATAACTTAATCTGAATTTGATCAAAGGTTGTTAAGGACGATAGCTTTAACCCAAATTTGATGAATACCGATGGAATGAGTGATAATATACACACACACTATATTTTTATTTTATATTGAATAATAAATAGCACTCAAGATAATGAATATTTAAAACTCAATAGACGATAGTTAAAATACGAATATAAAAATTTCTTACATAATTAATAATGAATAATATATATAACAACCCTATTTATTGTTCATTTAGACAACAAAATTTCAACAACACGCGCGTGTCAATGTTTTTAAGGTGGGGCATATGTTTTTCACCGTATTATTCTAGATGAAGACGAAAAAAGCTCTAGGTAAGAAAACCCTTTCAACGAGGGATGAAACAGTGACATACTGTGACTTTGAGTTTTTATCCTTAAATAGTCAAAAGTTGTAAGTGACAATCACATTGTCATCGTATCATTGTATAAACACATCCATATGGTATGGTTTCGAGGTTTTATAATATGGTATGTGCCAATTATTGAGTTCTTTTGGTAATTCTACATGAGGTGATTGCTTGGAAAGTCAAGCACAGATGACCATGTTTATTTGACCAAATTGGTTAGAAGAGCATATAAACCCAAATTATCATCCAATCTAGAGCCAATCTAGATGGGCTCGCTTACCTTACCGTGCACGAAATGTTTTCACCAGAAAATTAGGACTGAACCCAACAATAATTCTTGAATACTATTGGCTTTATCTTTTATTCATATAAATTCCCCTCAAATTCTTGAAACAAAAAGCTAGTATAGAAGATCAATTGGACCAACCATTTAGAGCCTGACTTGTCAACATAGAAATGGAAAGTGATATTTGTTTAAATCATACTAGTCTTCCCTTTAATGTTTATTTAGTCTCATTCATTTTCCACTACCTTGGCAAAATAAACCATATTGAATGAGTACAGAAATTATACAGGATAAATCTTATCAGGAAGTTGTTAAAAAAACAAAGAAGAAGATACTAGAAAATAAGCTCACAACTAATTAAGTATCCATCATCAACTAAAAGACAAGAAATAAAAAAATAGGGATGATACTCCAAAGTTGTATTGAATACCATTCAAGTGAAAGGTAAGAGCAACAACATGTTTATTGATCCAAACTTTAAAATATAGCTCAATCAACATAAAAATAAAACGTAATACTTGTAGAAATCATAGTAGTCTTCCGTCCAATGTCTATTTAGTCTCATTTATTTTCCACTACCTTGACAAAATAAACAACATCGAATGAGTAAAAAAATTATGCAAGATAAATCTTATCAGACAAGTTGTTAAAAGAACAAAGAAGAAGTTACTAGAAAATAAGCCCACAACCATGTATCCACCATCAATTAGTAGGCACGAAATAAAGAATAGGGATAATACTCCAAAGTTATACCGAATACCATTCAAGTGAAAGCCAAGAGTAACAATATGTTTATTGATCCAAACTTTAAAATATAGCTCAATCAATACAGAAATGAAAAGTAATACTTTTAGAAATCATACCAATCTTCCATCCAATGTCTATTTAGTCTCATTTATTTTCCACTATCTTGACAAAATAAACCACATCGAATGAGTAAAAAAATGACAAGTTCTTAAAAGAACAAAGAAGACGTTACTAGAAAATAAGCTCATAATCAAGTATTCATCTTCAATTAGTAGGTAAGAAATAAAGAATAGGGACGATACTCCAAAGTTGTACCGAATACCATTCAAGTGAAATGCAAAAGCAACAACATGTTTATTGATCCAAACTTTAAGATATAACTCAATTTGTACCAAATACCTCTTAACACATGAATGCTATATTTTCTTTAAATAAACAAATCAAATTGGTCAGCTTCTTAAAAGGCTATATCTGTTAGATATCCAAATATATTGACTTTGTATATGGCCACCAAGTTTACTAACCAATGGAAATTATTTGGTCAAATGTTGAGGTATATAAAGTACATGTCAAGCAACAAAAGACATGCCTATCTAACAAACATGATCTAACAAACATGATTATAGTTGGGTTCGTCTTACTTTAGTAAGTATATTTTCTCCCTTAGCTCAATATGTATACCAAAAACCTTAGGGGTCCATTCCATATGTTTAGCAATGTAATTTAGAATCCTCATATGTACATTATTCTCTTACTTGGCGTGCATACCAAAAACCTCAAGCGTCTACTCTTTTTATCTAGTAGCCCATCCTAGGATCCTTAAATATACATTCCTTATGTACTTTGCATACACACCAAGAACCTCAAGTGTCTACTCTATTTTTCCAGTCCTCTAACCTAGGAACCTTAAGCATATATTATTCTTTTGCCTAACTATTCAACCAAGGAATCTTTAGTGTCCATTGAAAAATGATTATTTGAGAACCACATTCCTCCAAGAGCCCTATTTCTTTAGGAGTCTAGTTCCTCTAGGAACCAATAGCCATAATCCTTTGGGATCCATGTTCCTTTAGGAACCACATTTCTCTAGAAATTATATTTCTTGTGAAATTTCATTCCTTTAGAAATCATATTCCTTCAAACTTAAAAAAAACACCTTGCTTATAAATAAAGGCATCCAACTCTTCTAGTTAATAAAAAAAAAACCTTGCCGAGATATAAAGGTTGTATCTTTTAAGGTTCAATAAGCCACCTTGTCCAAGTATAAAAGGGCTTGTCTTGCCTGGTTATAAAGGTACGCATTTTGCCCAGGTATAAAAGCATCTGAATTTTCTTGTTATTGGAAAAACACTTTACCCAAATATAAGGTCATATTTCTTTAAGCTTAATGAGCCAGCTTGCTCAAGTGTAAAAGAACTCACCTTGCCCGACCTCTTTTTAGCAAAGTTTTCTCTATGATCATATGTCCCTTCTTCAATAGATTTGGTAATGTATCATTTTTTGATGGATCGATCACACGTACACTTTTCATATAACCTAGTAGCATGCCTATTCTTAATAAGGCTTTATCTTGCATTCTTCCTTAGTGGACTGACTGCCCATGTAGGTGGACTTGTTTTCCATCCTTTATTGACAAACTAGTAATATGTTCCCTTAGACTAACCTTATGGAATAACCAAACATCTCCATCTATCAGACTAATCTTATATCCCCCTAGCTAAGCTAACCTCTCTTTCCCATATAGAAATGGTTATGCATCCTTCTTTAATGGACTAGTCATGCATTATTTAATGGATATTATACTCATAACCATTAATTATTACCTATAAGCTTTAGTGTACCCAGTTGAACAAGTAGTACACCCTTACTAGATGAAAATATATATTGAACACATATGTTCTTAAAAGTTAATAATATATGCCATTAATGCCATCACATATCCAAAAAAACATGACATCCTTTAACTTGTTCGTATGATTGTTCTCACAAAAGGAAAAGCCTATACTTTAAGGACTAGTTTTACAATAGCCTCATTTATCTTTCAAGATTTGGTTGCACAACAAACCCATAGAGGCTCAAGGCTATATAAAAGGACTGGGTCCTAGAAGGACTTCTCTTTATTATATAGGTCTTTCCCTACACAAGAGTCTCAATTTATTTATAATTGCAATCCATATTAGCTTAAAAATATATATTTTTATAATTGCAATCCATTTTAGCCTAAAAGGAGCACATTTAAAAAAAATATGTTTTTCAATAATCACATCACCGAGTATAAAAGAAATGCTATATCATAGGTGTATAGTTACATTATGTATAGGAATAAAGGCACCACTCCACCTAGTATAAAATTTTAGAGTCATCTTGGATAACTTTTTAGACATTAAGCACCTTGACTAATCATTCAACTTGGGATATCTAGCATCTATATTTTTTGATCGATTTATATACTCAGAATTGCATGTCACTCTCCAATATCTTAGTCTATTCAAGTAACTCTTCAAACAAGATGGCTAGACAATTTAAACTTGATGAGTTATATATTTAAAGCCTAGGTTTGTTCAAATTACATCATTTATGAAATCTCAAACTGAGTAAACCTCTAAGATAGGGGTAATTGATGAGGGATGAAATTTAGGTTATATAAAACCCATAAGATTGGACTTGAGATGTCTATATGACTCAACAAGACAAATACCCTTAGATATAAGGCTAGCTAACATTCCATGAAGACTGAACCATAGACAAGGCTTGTACACCTAGACCCGGATGCATAACCTCCGGGTCGAACATGGTCTACTCAACACTAACCTTAGAGAAAAACTTATATGCATTAAATGAAAGCTTGATTATTTTCCAAACGTCCCTTAAATATTGATCTCATTATTGTCATCAATAATACACAATCCATAAAACTTTTTTTTTTTTTATAAAAAAAGAACAACCTTTGTAACATTTTGTTGTCACTTTAGGCATGTCCTTAACTAGTCCAAAGTTGTAGGTGACAAGTAGACTATCCTACTCTTGCATGGACACACCCACATGGGTTCAAGATTGTATAAACAGTTTTGAACTCTAAGGTAAAGGATCTTCTCTTTCATTAAAAAAAAAAACTCCATCTTTTTCATTTTAAACTTTGCTTTGCAAATACATACAACATAACCTCTTAATGCTCTTTTCCACCATCATCATAGCCTTTTAATACTCTTTTCCTCCATCGTTAATGCTAATTTAAGTATAAAAAGGTCTTTTAAACCCATAAAAAGAAGACATTGACACATTTTAGAGAGATCTTTCTCTCTATCCATTTCTTTCTTCTAGTATAACTATTAGAGGTGTTTAAAAAACTTGACCAACCAAGAAAAACAAACAAAGAATTAACTGAAAAAACCAAACCAAGAAAAAAAATGATTTAAAAACAAGAAAAACCATTCGATTCGGGTTGGTTTTGATTTTAGAAAGCTGAAACTGAATGAGTTGGTTCAACCAAAATAAACACCTAATCCTAAATCATTATGGAAGTCGCCTCCCTTCCCCTCCCTCCCCTTATCCGTTGCCCCTTCAACCCCTCTCTCTTTCTCCCTCATATATGTACTCTCAACTGAGCATAATTTGATTGCAATCCAAGAGACTTTCGTGTTATAAAACCTTAAGAAACCTGAACTGAGAAATTTGAAAAGCAAGAAAGAAAGAAAGAAAAAAGATGTTGTTTCAAGTAGGAGGTCAAGGGATACGTCTCACCTTCTTTAAGATGGCTGCTGCTATTCAACAACTCCTTACATGTCCTCATCTCTTGTTTTCTGCATAATTGTTTGCCCGTTTAATTTTTCAAGTTTTTAAGGATGGGAAAATGATATTTTTATGACCCAATTGGGATTTTCATTTGGGTTTCTCTTAATTCTCTTATTTTTATTTGAATTTGGTAAATTCATGTGTTAAAATTTTTGGATAGTAGATGTAGCTACCAATTTTATCCTTAACCTAGAAGTGGTGGGTGAAGATGGTTCCCATGCACTCCATGATGCAGACCAAACGGAACTCACACACGTTCTAACACACAAGGTTTTTTCAATCTGTAATTCCGCAGAAAAACAAAAGAAAGAAAGATATTTGAGTTAACTACTCAAAGGAGTTTTGTTTATTTTTTTATTCTGTCTAACT
>Ga0307517_10013049_pt1 | contig 11328 bp, 12 predicted proteins | sample 23_EM_MG_FD_194515 | JGI IMG/M metagenome (GOLD analysis project Ga0307517, IMG submission 194515) | Populus trichocarpa ectomycorrhiza microbial communities from riparian zone in the Pacific Northwest, United States - 23_EM | ecosystem: Host-associated > Plants > Roots > Unclassified | place... | reverse complement strand
GATGTATCTGTAGGGATGAGTAGTGTAGATGATTACGTAAAATCAACTGAACGTTATTATGGCGGAACGATCGGAAGATATGGTAACCGGATAGCTAAAGGACATTTTACATTAGAAGGCAAACAATATACACTGGCAACCAACAACGCGCCTAACACACTGCATGGCGGTAAGAAAGGCTACCAGGACGTAGTTTGGGATGCTAAAAAGATAGATGACCAGACGCTGGAACTGACCTACTTATCGAAAGATATGGAAGAAGGTTTCCCGGGTAACTTAAAAGTCAAGGTGACTTATTCTATAACCGACGACAATGGCTTTAAATGCAGCTATGAAGCTACTACTGATAAAACCACTGTAGTAAACCTTACCAACCATGCTTATTTTAACTTAAATGGTGAAGGCAGCGGAACAATATTAGATCACTTGGTGGAATTCAAAGCGGATAACTACACACCTGTTGATTCTACCCTTATCCCGACAGGAAAAATTGAGCCGGTAAAAGGCACCCCATTCGACTTTTCTACGCCAACTACTATTGGTGCACGCATTAACGATGTGAACGAGCAACTAAAAAACGGCAAAGGCTACGATCATAATTTTGTATTAAACAAACACACTTTGGCTGATCCTGTCGCCATTGTAAAAGGTGACAAAACAGGTATTGTGATGGAGATTTATACAGAAGAGCCCGCAATGCAATTTTACAGCGGAAACTTTATGCAAGCTAAAAACGTGATGAAGTACGGTGAAAAAGATGATTATCGTACAGCATTTGCAATGGAGACACAGCATTACCCTGATTCTCCAAACCAGTCGCAATTCCCGTCAACAGTATTGAAACCTAGTCAGACTTATAAAACAGAATCGATCTATAAATTTAAAACAAAGTAGAGACGCGATGAATTGCGTCTCTATTAAATCCTGTTGATTTCGAATTAACAGGATTTTTTATGCGATAAAAACGACATAAGAAAAACATTCTGCTGGTTTGAAATATTTACATTTACAGTTTAATCGACACTAAAACATTGCTAACAGATAACCACGGCAGAAGAATTAATTATTTGCGCCTTGCAGTAACTGACAGATGCAACCTGCGCTGTTTTTACTGCATGCCCGAAGAGGGTTTGAACTGGCTTTCGCGCAAAGAACTGATGACTTACGAGGAAATGTTGAAGGCTTGTACCCTGCTGGTAAAAATGGGGATCGAAAAGATACGCATTACCGGCGGTGAGCCTTTTGTGCGAAAGGATATTATGCAATTCCTGGCCGCTCTTTCTACCCTGCCTGGGTTAAATGAGTTAACCATAACGACCAATGGGGTATTAACGGCTCCGCTTGTGCCCGAATTGAAAAAGATCGGCGTAAAATCAGTCAACCTCAGTTTGGATACATTAGATGCTAATCGTTTTTTTACCATCACAAAACGGGATGAATTTGCCAATGTGATGGATACATTAGAGCAACTGCTTAAACACGATATTGAAGTGAAGATCAATGCTGTTGTAATGGATGGCAAAAACACGCAGGACATTATTCCTTTAGTTGAGTTAGCCAAAGAATTACCAGTAAGCGTACGTTTTATTGAAGAAATGCCTTTTAATGGTGACGGACATGTTTATACAGGTTTGCAATGGGATTACATACGCATTCTGGATGAAATCAAGCAGAAATATCCAGGTATTGATAAATTGACGGATTCGCCTTATTCTACTTCCTACAACTACCATATTCCCGGGCATAAAGGAAGCGTTGGAATCATTGCAGCCTACTCGCGTACGTTTTGCGGCACCTGCAACAGGATAAGGATCACACCGCAGGGAGAATTAAAGACCTGTCTGTATGATAGCGGTGTTTTGAATATAAAAGATTTGATACGCGATGGTGTCAACGACGACGGTTTGCAGTCAGCCCTGCTTAATACATTTGCCCATCGGCCAAAAGACGGATGGGAAGCCGAACGCAATCGCAAATTGAATGATCCTGCACATGAATCAATGGCCACAATCGGAGGATGATCGATGACAACAGTTGAACAGGCTGAAAAACTCATTCAGGAACAGGTGCTGGATTTTGGCACCGAAAAAGTCCCTTTTGAAGCTGCTTTAGGTCGTTCATTAGCCGAAGACATCCGTGCTGACCGCGATCTCCCTCCTTTTAACCGGGTAACGATGGATGGTATAGCTATTAATTACCAGTCTGTTGAAAATAGGATTTTATCATTCCGCATAAAAGCAACACAAGCAGCCGGAGACAATCCTGTTGATATAGATCAGCCTGATGAATGCATCGAGATCATGACAGGTGCAGCTTTGCCTTCTTCTGTTGATACGGTGATACCTTACGAAAATATCAGTATTGATAATGGAGTTGCCACGATCATTCCAACTAATACAATCAAAGGTCAGAATCTACACTTAAAAGGTGCCGATAAAAAACAGGGCGATATTGTAATTACTAAAGGTCAGTTGATCACCCCGGCATTGACAGGCATTGCTGCATCAGTAGGCAAAACTGAATTATTAGTAAAGAAATTTCCACGAGTAGTGGTCATATCATCCGGTGATGAGCTGATAAATGTAGATGAGCAGCCATCTCCCATCCAGATCAGGAAATCAAATAGTTATACCATTCAGGCAGTATTGCATCAATATAATTTGAATGTAGACTTGTTGCATATTCCCGATGATCCTGCTGTAACAAGGGAAAAATTAACCTCCTGTCTTGATAATTATGATGTGATCCTGATGACCGGCGGCATTAGCATGGGTAAATTCGATTATATCCCCAAAGCGCTGGACGAGATCGGTGTAAAAACCATTTTTCACAAAGTAAGCCAGCGCCCCGGTAAACCGTTTTGGTTTGGTAAACATGATAAGGGTGTTTTGGTATTTGCCTTTCCGGGGAACCCCGTGGCTACGTTCATGTGCCTGCATCGGTTTTTTTTACCCTGGTTAAGCGCAAGCCAGGGGTTGAGTGAGAAATCTGCAGTATATGCTGTTTTGGGTCAGGATTTTACTTTTAAACCAGATCTGCAATATTTTTTGCAAGTAAAACTGAAGTTTTCCGACAAAGGGCAAATAATAGCAGAGCCCATAGCAGGAAATGGTTCAGGCGATTTTGCTAACTTAGCAGATACAGACGCGTTTATGGAACTGCCGAAAGAAAGGGATGAATTTAAACAGAGCGAGGCGTTTAGAATATGGCCGTTTAAACAATGGATAATATGACTTTTTCCCATCTGGACGAGCGCGGTCAACCCAACATGGTTGATGTGAGCGAAAAACAAATTTCGCGTCGCACGGCTATTGCCCGGAGCATTGTGTCCTTGCCTGCAGAAGTATTGGAACAACTGGCTGATGGTGATATCCAAACCAAAAAAGGTTCTGTATTTCAAACAGCGATCATTGCAGGTATTATGGCAGCCAAAAAAACCGGCGACCTGATACCGCTTTGTCACCCGTTGGGATTGGATAATTGCAATATTAATATTCATCTGAACCAGAAACAGGAAGTCGTGATCGATTGTACGACTACTATTACAGCAAAAACAGGTATCGAAATGGAAGCTTTGGTTGGTGCCTCAATAGCGGCATTAACCATTTATGATATGTGTAAGGCTTTGAGCCATGATATAGTGATCAGGGAAACCAAGCTGATGGAAAAGACAGGAGGTAAACGTGACTTCAAAAGAGCATAAGAAACATGCCGATCTGGCAAGACCGGCTATAGGCAATTATGGCCGGAACGAATGGGCGATTGTAGGTGCACCATGTGTATTCATCAAAGCTTTGGCAGATAATGTGATCACTGCTTTATCCCCTGTTTATAAATGCACTTACGCCGATACTTCGCATAACGATGAAGTTGTATTAGCCCCGGGCCGTTTAGCAAATGGTGCCTGTCTAGAGTATACCGATGCGATCAACTATCAGCAGTTTAATTACAATGCTGCTTCGACACCATTCAGGCTGAGGCAGCAATTTGGCGATGCCGACATGGTATTGGTAAACGGCAATCACCAGCAGGCAAAAGCGCAGGTAATGATCATATACCCTAATAAGGCCGCATCCTTACAAAAACGACTTGCCCAGCTGACCAATGTTGAATTGATATTGCTGGCAGAAAATGTGGATGATGTTTTCGATTTCGTAAAAGAATCTATCCCCCACTGGCAAAATATCCCGCTTTGCAGGCTGGATGAAACAGATAAGATCATCGCTTTTTTTGAGGCAAAAATGCAGCAAGCCAAACCAGTATTAAACGGCCTGGTGCTGGCTGGAGGAAAGAGCATGCGGATGGGCTATGATAAAGGTGCTGTAAGCTGGTTTGGTAAAGAACAGCGTTATCATGTAGCTGATATGCTTCGCCCGTTATGTAAAGAGGTTTTCATTTCCTGCCGGACAGATCAAAAGCAGCAGATCAACCCTAACTATCTTGTATTAGAGGATACCTTTATCGGATTAGGCCCTTATGGAGCGATCCTCTCTGCATTTCGTGAACAACCAGATAAAGCTTGGTTGGTAGTTGCTTGTGATATGCCGCTGCTGGAAACAGAAACCTTTAAATTTCTGATCGAAAACAGAAAAATATCTTCCATCGCGACAGCCTATAATAGCCTGGATAATGTATTTCCGGAACCCTTGATCACCATTTGGGAGCCCAAGAGTTACCCTGTACTGTTATCATTTTTATCGCAGGGATATTCTTGTCCGCGCAAGGTGTTGATCAATAGTGATGTGAACCTGATACAGGCCATTAATACAGATGCATTAACCAATGTAAATACACCGGATGACCTTGAAAAGGTGAAAAGGACCATTCACCAAAAGATCGCGAGTGCAAATGCCTGATGATTTTACACGATATAGCTGCCAGATCGCTTTACCCGGTTTCAGCCAGTCCGCCCAGTTGCTTTTGCAAAAAGCAAGAGTGCTGATCGTAGGCGCTGGTGGTTTAGGTTGCCCTGCTGCTCAATACCTGGCTGCTACCGGCATAGGGACTTTGGGCATTGCTGATTTTGATACCGTATCAATAAGTAACCTTCACCGCCAGGTATTATATACACCGGCAGATGCAGGTTTGAGTAAAGCGGCTATCGCATGTGAACGTCTCCAAGGACAAAACCCGGATATCAAACTTGTTCCGCATGAAATAAAGATCACTTCGGAAAATGTATCAGATATATTTCAGCAATATGATCTTATAGTGGATGGCACAGACAATTTTGAAACCCGTTATTTACTGAATGATGCCGCAGTACTTTCTGGTAAACCCTTGGTTTATGGTGCTATTTACCAGTTTGAAGGCCAGGTTGCAGTTTGGAATATAAAAAACGAGGATGGCACCTGCTCCCCCAATTACCGTGATTTATTCCCTGAAGTAGATGCTACCCAAATACCAAATTGTGCAGAAGGCGGCGTTATACCTACCCTTGCCGGTATTATCGGCTGCATGCAGGCCAATGAGGTGATCAAATACATCACTAAAACAGGTGAGTTACTGGCAGGTAAAGTATTAATGCTGGATGCCCAAACCCTGCAAAGCAGGATCATAAAAATAGGTGCGGTTAACAAGGTCAAAATCACCTCTTTAAAGCAAACAGTAAATGCTCCAACAATAAGCGTTACTGATCTCAAGAAAGGCTTGGAAAAGAATCTTTTTGAGCTGATTGACGTACGTACGGAACGGGAAAGAGATGAATTCGATATCGGAGGTAAACACATTCCTTTGATTGAACTGGAAGATCATTTAGATTATTTCTCGGGAAACGGAATAAAAGTTTTATACTGCGCTACCGGGAAAAGAAGCGCGGATGCAGTTAACGTGATTAAACAAAAATATCCAGATGCGAATGTTTTCTCGTTAGATGGTGGCCTTGACACGATTAAGGGATTTGAGGGATTACCATGATTGCAAATCATTTGTCGCATCATCTAATTAAAATCAAATAAATCCTTTAATCGTGTCACGGATGCGCCGCCACCCAAACTTCACCGTCCTCAAAAATTTCCTTTTTCCAGATTGGTACAGTTTGTTTTAACGTATCAATTACGTAACGGCATGCCTCAAAAGCCGCGTCGCGATGCGCACAGGAAACTGCAATAACCACCGGAACGTCTCCTATGGCTAACACCCCTATCCGATGATGGATAAGCAATTTTTGAACCGGCCATTTGGCGAATGCCTGGTCTGCAATTTTTTGCATTTCTTTTAGGGCCATCGGTTCATATGCCTCAAATTCCAGCCTTACTACAGTTTTGCCCTTTGTTGCGTCACGCACGGTACCGATAAACACATCTATCCCACCCGATTGCGGCGTCATTACCCAATCTATACAGGATTGAATATTTAATGGCTTAGTAGATATTTCTATTTGAATGTTCAATCAACGACGTCTTAAAATCAAAAAAGTCAACGGTTATCCCCCGCTTACTGGCGGAATAATTGCTATCTCATCCCGCTCGGTCAGTACGCTTTCATCAGATGCATATTCATTATTCACAGCCACCATATAAGAAACCAAGTGTTTCAGGCGCGGATAGCGACTTTCCAGAGATTGCTTCAAACTTGCTGTTGTTCCCTGTTCCGATAACTCCACGTCAACAGATGATCCACCAAAAATATCTTTCGCCATACCAAATGCCAGCACATTCACTTTCATATCACAAAATTAACTCAATCCTGTAATATAATCTCCTTTTGCGGTCTGTTCTTTTTGAAATACCAGTATAATGGTATCCCTATTGCCGTTAGCGCAATTCCGAATACAGAGTTGATAATGCGGCTTTTTCCCTCACTATAATTGCTGATATCATTGTATAGGGTAATCCCCACATATAATGACGTAAACAACATAAAAATAATTGGCAGGTAAGGATAGCCCTTCAGTTTATAAGACCGGTGGACATCGGGCATCTTTTTACGCAGGATGATGATACCATATGCTGCAAACCCATAAAATACCCACGAAACAAAAACAAACATATCCATTAACATATCAAATGAACCCATAAAGACCAATAATATGGCCCAGATGGCCTGTAATGCAAGTGCATTTACAGGTGTATGATGTTTTGAACTGACCTTGCCTGTAAATTTGAAAAAATTCTGTTCTTCGGACATGGCATAAATAACGCGGGCACAGGGTAATACATTCCCGTTTGTACTACCTGCTGTCGAGATGACTACCAATACTGCGACAAAACTTCCCCCCGCTACCCCCATTACTTTGTATAATGCATCAGAGGCAACCAGCGCAGAGTGTTTCATTGTATCAACCGGAAGCATATACAGGTAAGCCTCCGTAGTCAAGGCATAAATAAGGATGCAAATACCCAATCCAAAAATCAAGCCCCTCGGAATATTTTTTTGCGGATTTTTGATTTCCCCCGACACAAAGCCAAGGTTATTCCATCCGTCATAAGCGGCCAGTGCACCGGTAGTAGCTGCGATAAAACCGGTAAGCACTTTCCAAAACGAATAATCGAACCCGGCGGAAGCTTGCTGAAGATTTTGAAGATGGCCCTTATCCGAAAAGAAGATAGCAAATATTAAAAAAAGAAGTGCGGCAACTTTCAGAACGGAAAGAAATACCTGTATTGCTCCGCCCGCCTTAACGCTTTTTATATTGATCCATGTAAATACAAGTATCAAAAAAATGGCTACCCCTTTTGTCCCGATGTTTTCGAGTAAATAAAACTTCCCTATAAATGGAATAACCAGCGGAATAGAGTGTTCGATTGCCGCGGAAAAATGGGGCAGTTTAACAAAGTATCCTAAATAATCTGCAAAGACAAAGGCAATACCTGAAATAGATGCGGTATTGATCACTATAAAGCACGCCCAGCCATACAGGTAGGCAAAAAAATCGCCATACATATGCCTGAAATAAACATACTGCCCGCCGGTTTCTGGTAATATACAGCCAACCTCGGCATTGATCATTCCACCGAACAAGGAAACTATACCCGCTACTATCCAAACCAGCAATAACAATAAGGGTGAACTCAACTGAGCGGCCATAGAAGCAGGTTTCATAAAAATACTGCTCCCGATCACAGATCCTATCACAATTGATATAGAGACCCATAACCCTAATTTGCGCTCCAGTTGTGCCATTGGCTATTTGTTGATGAATTCGGCTAAAATGCGGTGGAAGTGATGGGTACCCTGTTCGCGGGTCACTGAATACCGGCCATGCTTATAAAATCGCGAACGCACACCACGTTGCACATTTTCTACTATCTCTTCGTCTTCCTGCTCCACCTTATCAAGCCCCGAACCCGCCCCTTTATCCAGTTTTGATTCATCCCAAACGTAGGATAAGAACCTAACCTTGCATTCACCGACAGAAACAGGCTCAACCACGTTTACCGATAATCCCCAGGGGTAAAAATTGAACATCATATTAGGGAACACCCAGAAATAATAGGCTGCTACATTTTTGCCGTGATCAGGCGAGTCAGCAGGCAGATCAAAACAATCCTTATCGGTTTTTGATAATCCTAATTGCAGGCTGGAATACGGGAAATACAATTCAGTTGCATACTCACCAAAATCGATCACTGCATTTAACCCGGCATGTACAAACGGGATATGGAAGCCTTCGAGGTAGTTCTCGCAATACAGTGCCCAGTTGGCTTTTACATGAAAAGTGCGACATAATTCAGGTTGAAATTTAAATTCATCCAATGGCATCCAGCTTACCCTTTCTGTCATGTCCCTGAAAAAAAGATCATGGGGATAAATTGGGTTGATTGCTGTAAAAAGCCACTTGCTCCATTTAAATAAGCTCAGCTTTGGCAGGTCATCATCTTTTGACGGGAAATTCTTTACTTCCTTAAATTCAGGCATGGATGCAAATTTTCCGTCCAGGTTAAATAGGCGCCCATGATAACGGCACCGCAAGTTAGCCTGTTTGCAGGCTTTTTCGGCTACTATATTGCCACGGTGGGTACATACATTTGATAGCAAGTTTATTTCGCCTGTTTTATCTTTTGTTAGCAACAAGGGCTCATCAAGATAATCAGGAAGCAAGGTAAATGGGTAAACTTCCCCATTGTCTTTTACCAGTTCATCATTGCCTATAAATTGCCAGCATGTGGCAAATATCTTTTCGCGGCATTGTTCAAATACTTCGGCGCTGGTATAAAAATCGGTATTGAGGGTTTTAGCTATAGAAATATCAGGGTCAACAAAAAAATCGGGCATACCAGCTACGTTTACATTGGATTTAATGCTGTAATTTAAGTGATATGGAAGACAATACCAAGAAATATGATAACGGTGGAATTACCTGGTTTTGCATTTAAAGATTGGCATCGCTGTTGTTATAAACTTCCAGTCCTACTATTACTGCTATGATTGCCGCAGTTCCTAAAGCTTTCAGAATATTAGTGCCGGCTGATACCTTCTTTACATAACTCAGATCGACACCATTGCTCTTATATCCTACCATATTCCCGGCACGGTCAAACATAAAATTGATGTATTTACCCTGCTTAACTACGGGTAGTGATTTTGTAGTATCGGTATTAATTTTAGAAAGTTTTGCAGTTGAGTCAACACTTTTGGCACCCACATCACGATTATAGATCCATACTTCTGTACTATCAACCATCCTTTTAATATCCGGATTGCCAAATCTTTTCAAAACATCATTCTTACTATGAAAGCTTTGCATCACCTGTTGATGTGTGTACAGCTTTTTACTGCAACTGAACAAGGATATCATCATTAAAACAGTAAACAATCCTGGTAAAGTTTTTTTCATTTGAATGATTAAAGAATACTAGTAACGAAAAAATGATTTATTGTTTAATATACCAATTTAATTCCTTACCAATTTATATAATTTTCAACCCCAAAATATAGGCCCAGTGCGATTGCACCTATGAGAACCTGTCCCATAAAATTCAATGAAACCAAAACCGGGTTTTGTTTTACCTTCCTGGTGAGGTCAACGCCATCGTTTTTATAACCTACAACATTGTTATTGGTATCGATCATGAACCGGACGGACTTATTATGTGGTGACGCCTTGCTTAAAGAATCAGTATTTGGTTTGAGGGGGTAGCTTTGAACGGGATCTGTTATATTTGACTGAGCAACGGCAGGCCCGCTATCCATATGATACACCCATTCTTCTACTCCAACTCCTTGTTTTTTCTCGTCAGGGGTACCAAAACGTTTTAATATATCGTCTTTTGTGTGAAAGCCTTGCAGTACCTGGCGGGTATGTATCACCTTTGTACAACTGCAGTGCAGGATCATTATACAAAGAACAAAAAACAACAATAATAGTCTTCTCATCGTGATAGGTTGTAAAGCCTAATAACGCGCTGATAACTAATTAATTATATGTGTATTAATTTATTTCTTCACAAGGTAAACCAGTTGCCCTAAGTGATAACTGAGATGATTTGTCCGGTTGATTACGATGTTCAATTTATTGCGATGTGGTTCTTTAGCAAAATCCTCTTCTGATACTGCTGTATGACGGGTGAACCAGTCGTCAGGATTTATCTGGCTCATTTTTTCAGAAAGCAATGCATTTACATTATTCCAATATTCCTTCAATTCGCTTAAAGAAGGTTTTTTCAAACCGGAATCTTCAGGATTGCGGAGAAAAATTTCATCCATTGCTGGATTAAGCCTTTCGCCCAAATCCAGGAAAGTAAACATGCCATCGCTGACAGCAGCCAGGTGCCCCAACAGGTAAACCCCTGTGTTACGTCCCGGTGCTGTTGGCGCTGCCAGTTCCTCATCAGTAAGTTTGGCTAACAAGCCGTTCATCCGGCTGATTTGCAGATCCCAGTTAGACAGAACCATTTTTATAAACAGTTCTTTATCAGTAGTAATTGTATTAATGCTCATGGTCTTAGTTTTTTGGTGACCAAATATGCCTTTTTAGCGATTAAATTATGGACACAGCTTTGTCAACTTTTGGGTTATGATTTTTTCATCAGCATCTGGTGTTTCATCTTGCTGAAAAACTCCGGGGTAACGCCAATATAGGAAGCGATTTGTTTGGACGGCACACAACTGATTAGCGTAGGATAACGCCTGCAAAAATTGTTATACCTTTCTTCTGCGGTCAGGCTCAAGTTGTCAAGTAGTCTTTGCTGGTAGCTAACCAACGAGTTTTCTGTAATGATGCGGAAGAAGCGCTCAAATACTGGCACTTTTACATACAGCTCTTCTTGGCTGATTTTCGATAGAGTTAATATCTCGGTATCTTCAAGTGCTTCAATATTTAGTACACCTGGTTTTTGGGTGATCAGGCTGTACATATCAGCTATCCACCAATTTTGTGGAGCAAAA
>Ga0307517_10013048_pt1 | contig 11328 bp, 4 predicted proteins | sample 23_EM_MG_FD_194515 | JGI IMG/M metagenome (GOLD analysis project Ga0307517, IMG submission 194515) | Populus trichocarpa ectomycorrhiza microbial communities from riparian zone in the Pacific Northwest, United States - 23_EM | ecosystem: Host-associated > Plants > Roots > Unclassified | place... | reverse complement strand
AGGGGTGAGCAAAAAAATCAAAAAACCGATTAAACCGAGAAAACCTAAAAAAAATAATAGAAAAACCAAATTATAAAAAAAACCTGATTAAACTGATTAAAATTTTGAAAAAATTGACCGGTTCGGTTTCAGTTTTATAAGCCTGAAATCGAAAAAACCGAATCGAACCGAACCCAAACCGGAAAAAACCGAGCCAAACCGAAAAAACCAAGGCAAACTAGAAAAAACCGAGCCAAACCGGTTTGAACAGGTTTTTATCCTAAAAAACCGAACCGAAAATGGTCGGTTTGAACCGGTTTCGGTTCGGTTTCAATTTTTTTTTTAATTTTTTTTTTTTAATTATTTTTTTTATAAAAACCAAACTGAACCTAAAATAATCACTTCTAATCTAAATTCAAAATTAATAAATTTTCAAAAAAGTTGCCAACCTCGTGTAAATCCACATTCTCAAAACATAACATAGAGCGAAGGAAGTAAACTCGTTCATCATAGAAGCCACCCACATATGGAGATAATTCTTTTTATTTCTTTTTTAATGTTTTTATAAAGGTTCTTTTTTCGGTGTGTGGTGCGTAGGAAAGGTGTGGTGTGGAGTGTACTTTGTGTATGTGAAGGCAAATAGGAGGGAACATCTCCAGTTGCCACGTCATGGTGTCGTCTGTTTGTTTCTATTGGTTTTGATGGGTTCTTATTTTGTTCTTCGGTCCTTTTCCTTTCTTTTCTAGGGAATTTCATTTTTAGGCCATGCATGAAGTAATTATTGTAATTATTAGAGGAGGAGTGGAGCTAAGTTGAGGAGTGGGACCATGGCACCACAAATCTTGAAAATATTTACATTTTATTTCTGTATTTTTTACTTTTTTTTTTTTAATACCCTTCAATTTAAAGTTAAGGGTGTTTGGTAGTGCGGTCAAAAAAATTATTTGCTTAAAATTTAAAAATTATTTTAGTGTTTCTAGATATTTTGATGTGCTGATGTTAAAAATAAATTTTAAAAAATAAAAAAATTATTATTTTAATGTTTTTTCAAACAAAAAACATTTCAAAACGCAACTTCTATTATACTTTCAAATACCTTTATTTTATAGAAAACACATGGTATGCCCTAAAAATGTGTTTGAAGGTGATATATGTATTGGAGACTTAGATTTCACACTAGAGCTTTTAATCATTAGAGCATTGACAAATTGATACATGTTATATGAATATAATCTGTTGGCTGGCTAGGTGGATGGTTTCAATTATTTTAGATCATGTCCATAAACATTGATTTGAAATACAACGGGAGGTTTAAGAGTGTGGTAGTGATTATTTTTTAAAGTATTTTTTTCTTAGAAATGTATTGGAATAATGTTTTTTTTATTTTTTAAAAAATAAATTTTGATATTAGCACATCAAAACAAAAAAAAACATAAAAATAATAATTTTAAACAAGAAAAATTCAAATTCAACCGCGTTTGCAAACATATACTAAATATGTTCTTAATGTTATTAGAAAAATGTGTTTATCAAGGAATGGAAGTATAATATACATTTGATTTATTTGAAGATCATATAAAAATGATTTTATATTTGAAAAAATCCACATGATATATGATTCACATTACCTATAATCTCAAATATGTGGGCTAAATAACATTGAGAGGGTGTAGTTCAACTGGTCAGACCCTAGGTTTGTTCTCTAGAGGTCATCAACTCGAGTCTCACAAACCTCATGGCCACTGGAAACTTATATGGTCGTTAACTTCAGGACCTGTGAGATTAGTCGAAGTGCGCGCAAGCTGACCCGGACACCCACATTAATATATATGTGTGTGTGCGCGCGCGCGCGCGCACATAATACTGTTTATCCTCTCACTTTTTGCTATGAATATATTGTTCAAAAGTTTTCTTTTTTATTTTATTTTGGTCCTCAAAGTTGTTTTTATGTGATTGCATCATTTTTGGCCAAATTAAGGACAATTGAGTTAAATTTGTTGACAAAGGATAAAATTAAAAGATAAAGGACCAAAATAAAAAAGACTCCATAAATAGATGATGGTTTCAAATTTCATACAAAATATTTACTTTAGTCCTCAAACTTTACAACCTATATATATTTAGTACAAAAGTTCATGTTTGTCATTTTTAATCTCTGGTTTGTGAAATGAGAGAGAAAAGCCATTGAAATTTAGCAATAGAGAGAGAAAATCAACGTTGTCACCAATTCTTGCTGTTAAAATAGTCGATCTTGGTGTTAAAAGAGGTTTCATTTATGTGTTTTTTAACCTTGAAATGTTTTAAAAAAACCACATCTAATCTCAAGAAGATTTTTTATTTCTGGTTTATTTTGGGTTTTTGAGTGTTTTTGTTTAAGGCTATTTATGTGGGTTGTAAAGGTGTTTTTGCTCTTTTCTAGGTGTTTTGGGTCAAAAATAGATTGAAAATAGGTTTTTGGATAAAAAAAACATATACCTTGTTTTTCTGGTAACTAATATATGAAGTCCCAAAAGACCTGTCGTCTTGGTTTTTTTCTCTTCAAAATATAGCTAGTAGACCCCGTTTGCAACCCACTCTTCCTTTAACGGGCCAAAAGCTGGCTTTTTTTTTAAAAAAAAAAACATGCTTTTTTATATGTATTTTTTAATTGTTCTTTAAATTATATTTCAATTAATATCTATTTTCTCTGATTTTTTTTTTGTATTTACTCTTTTTTTTAAATAGTGGTTGTTTTTTTTTTGCATGCATTTAGTTTTTTTAAGAGGTTATTTTAATTCATCTGTGATTTTTTTTATGTTATATATAATTGAACTTTATTTTTAAAAGTAAAAAATATTTATTTTTAAAAATAATACTTCTAATAAGTGCAACATTGCATGATATATTTTTTTCATTGATTTTTTTCAATCATTTTTATATGTGTGTTTATTCCCACTATTATTTCATTAAATAAAAAAATGAATTTTATTAAACATAGTCATTGAACACAATCGGATAAATAATTCGTGTTGTGGAATCAAATATCTTGATCTACTTTCGCCTTTTGACTTTTCTAAATACATATTTGATTATCACTAATGATTTTGTTTTTTCATTTATTGACACAAATTATTCTCAATTTATTTAGTTAAATGTGTTCATAAGATTTTTATTTATTTATGAAAAAAAAACATATTGAAAAAGATTGCATGTTCAAGATATATATTTTCAGATAATATTTATAGTATATGTAACATTGCAAAATATTTTTTTTACCTCTTATTTTATTTAATTAGTTTCATGTGTGTCAGTTTTTTATTATCATTTAATTAAATAAAAAATGATTTTTTTAACAAAGTTGTTAAACACAATAGTATTAAAAATCCGAGTCATGAGACCAAATATCTTGATATATATCTAACTCTTAATTTTTTTAATTTTTATATTTATTTATCATTAATAACTTTTTATTTATTAACATACATATACATAGTTCTCAATTTATTTTATTAGAAATATACATAAGTTTTTTTATTTTGATTTTTTACTTTTTTATATAAAAAGACATGTTGAATAAGCCTATATATATATATATATATATATATATATATATATATATATATATATATAGGAAATATAGGAAAGCGAAGCACAAATCAAATAATTATTATTTTTTCTGATATCTATAGATTATGAAATAGTTTGTATATTTAGAGGATTAGTAGGTGCATAAGGAAATTCCTCGTCAAGAAAATACAATAAGATTTATAAACTCCATAAGATCATAAAAGAAGGAGATTTAATCTAGACTATCGAAAATAACTTTTGCCATCGAATAAAAAAAAAACAAATGCTTGAAACGAGTCCAAACCCAATTTATAACAACTTAATCTCAATTTATCAACAACATACTTATAAAAGAAGTTCATGAACACAAATGAAAAAGAAAAAGGAAAGAAAAAAAATAAAGACTTCAACATTTACTATGTGAATATTGCTCTTATTTTGTAGAGCACAATTTGCTGCCCCCCAGCAATGACGCACCGTGAGGTAGAGTACATTGAGAGGAGTGGATAGGGAAGGGACAAGGCCAGTCCAAAGACAAAACGAGGTCCGCCATTGTTGACCCCACCCATTTAGAAGAAGAAGAAGAAGAAGAAGAAGAAGAAGAAGGAGTGGTGGTTGCCATTCAATTATCACTCCTATTATTTTCAACATCAAAACTCATGCAAGTGTATTCCAACCACCAAGACAATCCGACAACGAAGTCTCGGACAAAATAATATTAAGCTGAAACCAAACAGGAGAAAGAGATTCTCTCTGCCTGAATTGTTGCTTAACCTGATGAGATTAAATGGTATAAGTTGTCTTCTCTTTGTGATTAATCCAGACTTTGAATCCTAAAATAGATGCCATTAAACTTGTTTTGATGAATATATCAATTCAAGTTTAAATAATTTGGTTACAGTTCTTGGGGGGGAATTTAATTTTAATATATGAAAGGTGATTCGATAATATTCTTATCAAGTTGTATGATAATAAAAATGTTAATTTTACCCTAAAAAAATTAATGGTCATGTTGTGTATCAAAAACTATCAAGCTTGTTGTGAAGAAAGTAAATGAAGGTATATATATAAAACCTAATTATAATATTAACCAAATATGACCACTTCCATCTTCTATTATTCATTCAAGATTTTTTTTTATTCACATAGGGTGTCCGTAATAACTTGTGTGCATTTCAACTAATCCCCATGGATCCTGAAGTTAACGACCAGGTAAGTCTCTAGTGGTCATCAATATTAGCAACCTCTAGGCTCGAACCTGAGACCACAGGGAAACAAATATCTCAATCCCAAACTCTTACCACTAGACCACTGATTTTCATTCAAGATCTTTGCTTTTATGCAGTTGATATACACATTATTATTCAATGGTCTAGAAAATGACCATGGTATATAGTTTATATGCGTCATGCATGTGTTAGTTAGGGCAAAATTAAGCATTAAGCAGCTTAACTTTGATGATTGTGTGTTGGTTTTTGGGGCCCTCCACCTTCTGCTAAATTGATAATTTTTTTATGGACATCGCTCTCGGGAAGAGGACATTTGTGAAGGAGGTTGGTCCCTTGTTCTCTATCAGAGCAACGAGATGGCTGTGACTTGTGCTGTGGAGTAGGGTTTTTCTTTGAGAGAGAGCTGCCATTTTTGGAAGTTATGGTAAAAACAAGCTCAAGTCAGCCATCGATGGCATGCAAGGACCGCTTCATATATATATATATATTCTTTATGCATCTCTTGGCCAATTCAACCCGGCAATAATGGAGACTTCCATTGTTCAATGAATTCAACTTTGGAAGAAATGCTATATTTTTTTGGCATATGTGCTATCAATTATGGGGATTAAATGAGACCATTAATGTCTCTGGAGTTGACTTTCAATTTTTGGCACCCCTTTCTTGATTTCTTTTATTTCTTCCTCTCTTTTTTTTTATATATATACAAACGTATTTGAACTTTCTCTTCTTTTTTAAAAGAAAAAAGAACATTATATTCTTTCTCAATCTGATTTCAAATATTTGATTCTATATGGTTTCGAAAATTATGAATTCGTATAGCTGTTAATTAAGTAAAATTAAATGTAGCAGTAGTAGTAGGGCATCAATATCAAGTTGTGTAGTTGTAGATACCGAAGTTATTAAATCTGGCATCTTGGGTTATAGGATGTGTAGGCGAATCATAAAATTATTCTTTTATTTTTTTAAATAAAATTAAAATAATATTATTTTATTTTTATTTTAAAAAAAATCAAGTGAGGTTTTGATCGTTGAATTTACAAAGTTAACTCTAGATTGACTATTTTCCTAACTTGACTCGGGCTGGAAGTTGGATCTCGAATCAACTTATCAAGGCCAAACAGAATTTAATAACTATAATTGAATTAAGTGGTACACTAAGAAAATTTTCTTTCTTATAACCTCCTATATTCTCATATAATCTATAATTTTGGAAATATTACTTATCCTATATTCTAATCCAAAATCTTCAAAATATTAGTTAGTAAGCATATTTTATGCCAACGGTTTTAAAGGATATGTTTGACGAATTTTTTTATATATATAAAATGAGCATGTTCTTTTTCTAAAAATTGATAAAATAATACAACTTGAAATTTTTTTGGTGAAATAGTGTAGTTTATATATGTCACAATTAGAAAACACAATATTTAAACTTATTGTTAGTAACACAATATTTTAAATAAATTATGAAATGAATTGCATAAATTACGATAAGAGAGATTAGAAAGAGAAAAAGAAATAAAGAAAGAGACTTCAGAGATAGTGAGGCACTTCGAAGCTTCGATTGCGACACATCGAGTATCATCATAAAGATCTTAACAAGATAAATCCAACAACACCAAGAAAGGTTACCAACGGTGATCTTAGTGGGCCACACTTGTCATCGAAAGATGACAAGTGACTAACTTGCCTTTGTCGGCAACTAACAATCCTTTCGTCTATGTGTTCTTGATCTATTATTAACAAAACTCTAAAATATGTTGAAGAATAACTATAAACATTTGCACCGTGGAGCTTCTCGCATTTCACTATGAACTCATTATATATTTTTTTTTCATTTTCATCCTCAAACTTTATTTTTAGACGGTTACATCCTTTTGGAGCCAAATTAAATGACAATTTATTCAATTTTTTTTTACTAATGACAAGATTGGAGGAAGGATCATCAATGCGGGAAAGGCTTCGGAAATGGTGGTGGGCTCAAAGTTCTCGTGAAAAATTCAATTTAGTCCTCCCATAGAGTCTTAATGTTGCCTAAAAAACAGATCTAAGTCAAGAAAGAAAAATCTAACTTGGTTTGGTTTTGGGTTTTCAAACCAATTTTTTTTATTGAAGAATTGTTTTTAGGTGTTTTAAGGGTGTTGAAAAGGTGTTTTTGGGTAAAATGTGTCCAAAATTAGGTTTTGGGGCAAAACTCCAGCTGACCTAATTTTTGAGCTTCACAATAGTGATCGGAATCTAAGCTGAACGAGATGTTTACCTCAAAAGATGACGTATTGTCTACCTATTTTTCTACCTATTTTTTTTTTTAAATAAGGGTGAATGATATTTCATTTACCCATTAAAAAAAAACAAAATAAACCAAGCCCATACGCACAGGCCTGGGAATGAAGGCCCACACGTCTTAGCTATTTTTAGCTTTTTACTGTTTTGTTTTTCAACTTCTTATTTTATATTTAGATTCTATATAAATTTAAGAATAAAAATTATTGAGCTCGATTGAGTTCATGATCCGAATAGTAGGTTTGATGGGTTAAGTATTTTTTTTGTTTAATGCATTTTTGTCCCTCATTTTAAAAAAAATATAAATATTTCAATCTTTATTATTGATGATTTATTTATTTATATTTAACTTAAAGCTAGAAAAATACAATTTTACCATTTGTTATAAATGATCTACCTTTTCTATCTTAGTCCCGCATGTCTGTCCTATTTTTAAAAAATATTGTATACAAAAAAATCTCATGTGCTTTATTATTGTATAATAAAATGAAAAATAATCTTTGTGTTAAAAACTTTATTGAATATGATAATATGTGTGACTTGCGTCACTAATTTGGTTGGTTAATTTGAGTTTACTTAGTTTTTTTTTTTTCATTGATTGTTGTTTTTTACCAATTATATTCTTTAAGATTGAGTTAATTGGAGATTAAACTTTTTAATTTATTTTTTGAAAGATTATCCTTGCAAGTTTTGCAGGTCAACCCGGATTACCCATGTAAATTCAATATGTTTTCGTCTCAATATTAGATAAAAATATCATCCAATATGCAACTATTTTTGAATTCATGGTTAAAATCTATTTATTTTAGGAAACACATTAGCAATGCCAAAATATATTTTTTTTGGCATTCAAAGTTTTTTTTTTTTTACTTTGACCCGCAACATAGCACATGCCAATTCTATTATTGTTTGATTAAAAAAGAATTTATTCTAAGATATAAAATTATTAGACACAACTGAATGCATAACCCGTGTTACTAGATCAAATATCTTGATTTACATCCATCTCTTGATTTTTCTAGTTTAGTCTTTACTTATCATTAATAATTTTATTTATTTAATTAATTAAATATATGCATGAAATGTTTTATTTTTAATTGAGAGTTTTTCATGATAAAAACACATTGAAAAAACTTGTATTTTTTATTTTTAATTGAAAATAAAATTATTCTACCTAACATGTATATCAAATAACTAGTCTACTGTTATTACGTGATAAGCAGGTAGGTTTGGAGGTAAAAAGTCTATAATAAAAGAATTATCAAACACAAATGATCTGTCAATCACCAAGCATCTTAGCATATTTTGCATTTGAATATTCAAAGAACACTCAAGTGTCCAGGTGTATCACATGGCATAGAGAAATGGTCTAACTCAATAATGCAAGTATTAAGCATGCTTAGCCAACTTTTATGGATAGGATCTGTGTTTTTGGTGCATGTTATTTTTTGCTTGGTTATAATTGAGATCCATTAATAATAGATTATTGTTGATATCATATAATATAAATTAATTTTTAAAGTTTTACCTAGATTAAATTGTGATTCTTTAACATAATATAAAGTACTTAATTATCCAATTATTAAGAATTTGATTTATATCACTTTCATCTTAAATTTAATTATTATTGAAGTTTATATATAACCATTCACATTATTGAAGTTGAAACAACTTGTGGGATAATAATAATAATAATAATAATAATTCTGAGGGGTGTAACTCAACTAGTCAGACTCTAAGTTTCCTTTCTAGGGGTCACCAGTTTGAGTCTCACAAACCTCAGGGCCACTAGAGGCTTACATGGTCGTTAACTTCAGGGAGCCCGTGAGATTAGTCGAGGTGCGCGCAAGCTGGCCCGGACACCCACGTTGATAAAAAAAAAACCTATAAATACATCTTGCAAGAAATTGTAATCTCATATGATAAAATACAAGCCAAATGATCTACCAAGATGAAATTATGTATTATGATTCTCAAGAAAAATCAAATTATTAGGAAGGTGTGTTTTTTTTTTCTCCCATGTTCTATGATCTCGCCATCAGCTTCCAGCATGTCATGAATTGTATTATTATACTAGGTCTGGGATCTGTGTTAGGTCCGGGGTCTATGTTTTGTTTTGTTGTAGGCTGGATCGAAATTCAACTACTGTATTAAAAAGTTTGAGCATTGCTATTTTTTTTTTTATACATGTGATAAAATATTTCAAATGAGGATAAAAAAAATTTGACCGATGTATAAGATAAAACTAATTGATTATCATATGGGTTAATAAATGAAAAAAAAATATTGGTGTAGCTTATTGGATTTAACAAGCTAAAAGTGAGCTAATCACCCTGTTCTAAAGGTGTTCTAGTTTAAAAACAAAAATCTAGCACTGCCATTGTGAAAAAAAAAAAAAAAAATCTAGGGAATGAAATGAAAAGGTATTGGGATATTGTATTGACTCGTGCTAACCCGTGAAATCGATGAACTGATTAATGGATATGACAACAATGAGTTAACCTAGTTGGACAATCTATCTTTGTCTTTGTCATTCTCTTATCCTTTTGATCAGGTTTCAATTGACATTGGGTTCCGTTAAAGATCAAAGACAAAATCTAAGAAATCAATAAATGTTAAAAGATGAAACTAGAAAAATATTAACTTAAAAAAAGAAGAAAAAAAAGGCAAGCCCATGTGAATATCCTAAATTTAAGTTAATCCCTCAAACTTGCAACCTATAAAATTCTAGACTCGGATTTAATCAACAAGCTCATTTCCCAACCAATTTAATATTGAAGGATGAAATGTAAAAATAAAATTAATTAAAAAATTTCCCAAACAAAAAAAATGAAAAAAAGAAGAGGATCAAATCATACAAGAAAAATATTGTAGAAGGATGAAATTGTTAAAAAAAATCAATTCAAGAAAATGTCTAAAATAAAATAAATAAAAACAAAAAAATGGAGACCAAATATGAGACCAAAAAAAAAACAAAGGAAGATGAAATTGAAAAACAATTCAAAATCTATAAACCATTTCAAATTAAAAGAAAAGTAATCAAAACAATATGAATCAAATCTATATAAAAATTCAAATTGTAGGGTGGTTTGAAATTCTGAGAATCTAAAGTTGAGAGAGAAAAGAAAAGGAAAAAAAAGCCTACTAGAATCAAATTGTAGGTTAGAATGCAACATGGTCCAATGTGGAAGGGAGAGGCCTTTGAGACGAATCCAACCACATCAAACAAGCTTGTCCACCTTGAAATCACTTGCACGTGTTGTTCGAAAACAGCAAAGCATCTGATGCGCTGACACTTGTCATGCACGTGTCAACAATGTTTTTTTTTTGTTTTTTAACATTTTATATTTAGTAAAAGACTAAATTATCCCTAAAAAAAAATTAGAGTTGAAGGACAAGACAACCTTTAGGCAACAATTTATCCATTTTTGCTTTTTAAAGGCACAATCACCTTTTCACTATTCAGATAAAAAGAAAACGATGAAAACGACCCTGTTTGACTACTTTTTATTTTTTTTAATAAAGGTAGTTAAATAATTTAACTGTGTAAAGAAATGTGAAAAAACCAAGTTGTTCATAGACAATTTCATAATAACTAATGGACCACTATATGCAAAGACTGAATTACTCCCAAAGACAAGTTCATTGATTTTTTTTAAGAAGGGTAAGAACATAAATACATTGTAATGGTGAATAGTCAATTCAGTATATAGCCGTAATTTTTCCCTTCCTTTTTTTGTTATTATTGACACTAGTTAAATGTAGGGAGAAAAATATAGTTTATTAATTAATTGCTCTTACAATAATAGCTCATCATAATTAGTCTACTAAATAGGTGATTTGCGCTATGTTGCAGGACGAGTTAAATTAATATAATTTATTAATTAATTACTGCTACAATAATAACTTATCATATCAGGCTGATTCTTTCTCAACCTTGCCTTACTCCTAATTCCAAACAACATCTTCATCATAAATCACATATTAATTAAGGCCCCGTTTGTTTGCTGGAAAGTAGTTTTCTTTGGGAAAGTGAATTCCGAGAAAGTGAATTATTTTCTGATGTTTGGTAGTGTAATGAAAAATAAGTTGGAAAATATTTTCCAGTGTTTGGTTATGTCATGGAAAATGAGCTGGAAAATAACTTATTAATGTTTTTATTTTTCTCAAGTTTATTAAAATAATAAGGAACAAAGCTTACAAATTAAAAAGTTGAATGAGAATGAAATTGAAAAAAAAAATATAATTTCATAAATTATCTCAAATAAAATAAATAATAATCAAAATA
>Ga0307517_10013047_pt1 | contig 11328 bp, 8 predicted proteins | sample 23_EM_MG_FD_194515 | JGI IMG/M metagenome (GOLD analysis project Ga0307517, IMG submission 194515) | Populus trichocarpa ectomycorrhiza microbial communities from riparian zone in the Pacific Northwest, United States - 23_EM | ecosystem: Host-associated > Plants > Roots > Unclassified | place... | reverse complement strand
TGATGAGTTTTGCTTAGTTCCAGATTGTTGATTCCGTTTGTTGTGTGTTTGTGTTTTGCAGGATTGCAAGAAAACATTTCCTACCGCGCTGTGTTTAGGAGGTTCTTCGGAAGCTGTCAGACGTTTGCTACGTGGTCGTGGTGAGAATCGATTTTAAGACTTTTCCTGCTATTTATGTGTTTCAATAACTATAGAAGATAATTTGAAAAATTTTAAGGTTGTATTTCAAAATTTTTGAGACATGGGTGTTCAGCACTAACTGTAAGGTTGAGTGATCATGAATTAAGAGGTTCAAAAGAGGGAGGAATTCGGTTGAATGGAAGTCTAATCATGTGACATTATTTATCAGAGATTTTGGCAGTTGATAAGACAATACTTGAAACACGTTTTTGATACCACAAAGTGGTATTTGAAAATGAGCATACACATAGGAAAAGCTGTTATCTTTCTCTAGTCATTTTTCTTCAGTAGGCATGATCTTGTAAATTATATCATAAATATTAAACTTTAATCTTGTAGCCACTTTAAATGCCAGGCTCCATTGAAAAGCTTGTCATGATGGACACTTCAAATGACATGGTTCAATTATGTAAGGATGCTGAAGCTGCTCAACAAGATTCAAATCAGAATATCGAAACATCCTTTGTGGTGGGAGATGAGGAGTTTCTACCTATAAAAGAAAGGTCTGTAAGTGGATTTCATCTATTTGGTTCTTGTGAAAACTAGTCATCAGGAAGAACTGGTTTTAAATGTTATGTTTTGTATTTGACTATGAAGTTCGGTAGATTTGGTTATCAGTTGCTTGGGACTCCATTGGACAAATGATCTTCCAGGAGCCATGATACAGGTATGCACTTCTTTATTATGATTTTCTTTTAGCGTTAGCATCTTTGTCACACATGATATCCTCCAGAATTTGTAAATGCATGCGACATTAGAGGATGGAAACCATTAGAATTATTAACCCAAGGAGAAAAAAATGAAGCATACATGTTTGCCATGCAGATAGCAAGATATAGAAGTGCTTTCTATGCGTTATTCTGAAAGTTATCTTCAATTTAATTATAACTCCAAAAACTTTTTTATTTATTTATTCTGAAGCATAAGAGAATAATCTTTTGATAAATCAAGATATAAGACTGTAAAATGAGACCAAAGCTGTACTTCATCAGCAAATAATTTGACACTGTTAATGAAAGTACAATGGATGTCTACAACAACCACACACGGAGCAGTAGACGTGTAAACCTTATTGCTCTTCTCTTTATAGCTGTTTTTGGTTGTTATCGTCATGAAATCTCTCTAATCATTTTGTTTGAAATCCTGATGTGGTCATGTCTATGACACTTGTCCATTTCATTGGTTTTCATGACAGTGTAAACTAGCATTGAAGCCGGATGGCCTATTTTTAGCAGCAATTTTGGGTGGAGAAACCTTGAAGTTGTCTCTTCTTCTTTTTTATATTTTGATTTAAAGTAAACAGTATGTTAACCCATAAGTTTGCTTACTGATTTTTCTGCTTGCTGACATATGTGTAGGGAGCTGAGAATAGCATGCACTGTGGCTCAAATGGAGCGTGAAGGAGGCATTAGTCCTCGCATATCACCTCTGGCACAAGTATGTATGTCGCCACTTGGTAATTACCATTCGTGAACTTTTTGAGATAAGGGTACATATTATTAGAGAATAATATAAATTATATCATGGGATCTCACCTAACAATTTAAGCTTTTAGGTTGAATTGGTTCTTTGACATAGTATAGAGCCTTGATGACTAAGCGATCATGGGTTCGAATCTCACTATCCTTATTTATTTGAAAAAAATTAAGCACAAGTTAATGTAAGTTTGTGCAAGTTTCAAGTCCAAAGAGTTTTCACTTGAGAAGGTGTGTTAGAGAATAATATAAATCATATCTTGGAACCTCATCTAACAATTTAAACTTTTAGGTTGAATTAGTTCTTTGACACATATATCCATAAAAAACTTGAAGTAAACCCATGGTTGTATTGCATACCTATATTGGCATTCAACCTGATTTGAAATATATGGCTCTGATGTACTTATAAGGAGTACTTGAGAGGGAAACATCTACCCTAAATGGTATCACTGAGCCAACTTATTTTTTTTTACCATTCAGGTCCGTGATGCAGGGAATCTTTTGACTAGGGCAGGCTTCACCCTTCCTGGAGTTGATGTTGATGAATACGTGGTTAGGTATAGCAATGGTGAGAAAATCTCTCAACATATTAGCTTGTAGTTTTACTAGTCAAGCATGCTTGATGATTTATGTAGAACTAACATGTCTCTTGTTTAACTGCATGGAATATTAATTTTAGTTTTAACACAATGGTTTTTCATTTGAATAAATTCTCCACCTCTAGTCATTGTTATAAAGGGCTTATTCATTCTTGTTAACTGTGGTATAGCTCTGGAGCTGATAGAGCATTTGCGCGCAATGGGCGAAACTAATGCTCTTCTGCAAAGGAACAATGTAAGACCTGTAACAATTGAAGTTTTCCTTGTGTGTGGTAAAATTGGATTCAATCATCAAATCTAATTGGAAATTATTTTTGTTTGTGAATGAAACCAGGTTCTAAAGAGAGAAACAGCCCTTGCTACTGCAGCAATTTATGATTCAATGTTTGCTGCAGAAGATGGCACCATTCCCGCAACATTCCAGGTGAGATTGTGGAACACCTGAGAATGTTTATGTGATTGGAGAAAGAATATATCCATGTTGCTAAGAAACAATAAGCCTTGTTTCTGCTATCTTACGCTGCTAAGAAAACTACAATGAAAAATGCTTCATGCAATGCTAATTAGTTCAGACCAGAGTTCAAATTCTTTTTCTATAATATATTAGCAAGATATTCAAATAAACAACAGTCTTTTCTGTGAACCTGTATGCTCGGAGAAAGAATTGCATAAAATCATAGGCTCACTGCCTCCTATCCCTCAAAAAGAAAATCTCCATGTAAACTTTCGAGCTTTTTGCTGATATTTGAGAGGGATCTCCTTTTTTACTCATTTAAACCCAGAGCCTTGTTCCCAATTGATTGAGGTATGATGTTTTTCATAATTATTTGGTCACTGCTTTTGGACTTGTAGGTTATATTCATGACGGGGTGGAGGGAGCACCCATCTCAGCAGAAGGCCAAAAGGAGGGGGTCTGCTACCATATCATTCGATGACATCCAAAAGCAATTTAGCAGTGATAGTTGATACCATCACATTCCTCAAGACCAACCGGTAGCAAATTTGGAAGTGAGACGCTTTCCTTCCCTCAGCACCTTGTTCTGATTCATATATATATATAGCATAATGACTTAAGATCAGCAATGAGCGAGGCTGGTGCCCTTGAGGGATAAACTGAAATCGTTGCACACGTCTTTCCATAACCTGCAGTTTTATGTCAATCATCTGAATAATCACCTTTTCATTTTGTTGACCATCTCATAACGTTCTCATAATCTGGAATAAAGTTACATGTTCCTTTTTCAGTGTGCTACAAGGTAAGCCCATTTGTAGAGTGCTCAAATTTGCCTGCTTCCTGTTACTGCAAGTTGAGTTGTTGACCATACTTGATTGATGGAATTGAAGCTTTGGCACCAAGATTCTCCCCAAAGTCAAGGCCAACCTTGTTTATTTTGGCCTGTATAAGTAAACCCAGAAAAAAAAAAAAAAGGGAACTTCTGTGTAATCATTCTCGATTTGCCCAAAACTATTAGCTATTGCCTGTATGCCAACAAAGAACCACTGCCAATATACCAGCCATAATTGCCGTAGAGGCCACCATGAGAGGAAGAGCAACTGGCTAATGCTAGCAGACGAAGAAATCATAGCTCAATTCCCAATCCATTCTTGGTCGTTTTTTAACCAGAAGGACACTCCATTGCTTGACAAAAGGGATGAGAAACCATCATTTAGATGCATTTTTCGGAATCGTCTTATGATTGTAGTTTTACTTGTACACCATGAAAAACTTGCCAATTTTTCATGTAACTTGATAATTGCCCACTGTTACCCTCATTTCCATCCTCTGAAGTTCAAAAAACAGGCCAATGGATTTGACGCATACGAGAGGATAACTTCCTCAGATTACTCCTTGCCATCACGGATGAAGCAGAGATCAATTCCAGTTTTACTTGGTCCAATGACAACTAGCATTTCCTGGAAAAAGTCGCTAATACGAGCCCACTTGATCACATTTTGCATCCCAATTGTCAATGACAATATCAAGCATAATAGCAGAGCTGTATTTGCTCAAAGCACACTACAGTATTAGATAGCGATATCAATCACTGAGGAACTCACACCACAAGCCAAATTAATCAGGACAGGGCCAATTCAAAAGGGAAGGTGGAAGCGGCCATTATTCTTTCAGATGCTTTTATCCAACTCAAAGATTGAAATGCTCATTTGCCTGCTACAGGTGCCAATACACCATCATTTTGCATTTTATTAAAATGAGAGTTACCATGAACCTGCTATGCATCGGGGTAGGCTCAAGACAAGCAATATCAACTATGGAACTGTTCATGCAAATTTTGATATCACAAAGTATCAAACCAAAAATTATCATTAGCAAACTGTTTATTGGTAATCCACCAAACATTTGCAAAATAGATAAGCTAAATGAATTGAATGTTAAGCTTGCCAATTATGGCAACTTTCTGAAAAGCAATGACTAGCAATGTTCATTGTATATGATAGTCTGCTTTATTGGTAAAAAATATCATCTGCTCTGTGAGAAGCAATCTCCAATAACTGGAAAATGAGGAGGCCAAAAGTGTGAAATGATTAAGACGCAGTGGACTGCTTCAAGTATGCAATGAGATCAGCGCGCTCCTGTGGCTTCTTCAATCCAGGGAAAACCATCTTTGTTCCAGGGATGTACTGCATAAACAAATGTCATTTGGGTCAGCAGTGAAGATTAAAAAAAAACAAGTATAACAGACACACATGCAGGTGTATATGCACACATGCAGGTGTATATACATGAGTTCTTCCAGAGTATCTCAGAGAGTGAGATGATTCATACCAAAAAGGCTATCTTATCACATTGAAATGAAATGTGAAAATTCGTTTCACACCAAACATTTAAATTTTGAACCTTGTTAGAATTAATATCATCGATGATGGAGTTGCTTTCCTTGATTGTCAGACCTCACTTTCACAGTAAAGCCTGAACATTATTTTCTACTTGCTCCATGTATTGCATGTCCTTCCTAATTACTAGACTTCACATAATGTCCTGTATGTTACTCTTTGGGGACCTGAAGTTGCCAGAAACTTAATAGAAAGTGACTAAGCTCAACTATCATGATGGAAATATCACAAACATCAATATATAAACGGTACATACTTAACCAGTACAAGATGCACTGCAAATGCAACAGAAATATCAAGTCATATGCTCTACAGTTGATTAGTACCTTCTTGGGGTTGAGCAAGTAATCATACAAAGTCTTCTCCTCCCACATAACAGCCATGTTCTTGTTAGCAGCAGAGTATGAGTACCCAGTAGTTGTTCCTGACTGCCTTCCAAAGAGGCCATTCAGATTGGGTCCTGAAAAATTCCAAAAACCAAAGCAAATTAAAACATTGAACACAATAATAAATCAGAAATTTTTTTTTACACAATCTGAGAAGCAATTAATTATCTAATATGTTCACTCAATAAAATACCAGATCCCAAATCCCACTAATCATCCTAATCTAAAATGTAAATTCTATCCAGACCACTCGATTAAGAAAACAGATTAAACCCATAAATATTCTCTCTTTGCTTACTGAACCCAGCTTCCACCTCTCGCAAAAATCACAGTTTTCTTACCAAAACCTTAAACCCATAATAAATTTCTATTTGCCTAATGAAATCCATTTCCAAACCCAGCTTCCAGTTCTAAAAGAAAATCACAAATTTTCTTGCAAAAACCTTAAACCCATCAAGAATGGAGAAAAAACTCCACAGTTCTGTCCAAAGAACTCCAGAAGAAATACAAGAAAAAAATCAAACGACAAAAAAAAGTAGTCTTACAAGAATCGACCACCTAAATAGATTAGATCTATAAATGATTCGACCTAAAAACATAACAACAACAACAGAGAATCAAAGCAAACTCAACCTCAAAAAGATCAGATCTTCTAAACAATACACAACTAGATTAACTGTAATAAAAAGAAAGAGAAAGAGAGAGGGATAAGGGGGGGATAAAATTACCTTGCTTGTGACCGGCACCTTTGTCGACGGTATGACACTGAGCACACTTAGTCCTAAAGATCTTCTCTCCGGCTTTAGAATCGCCAGGTGGTGCTTCTGCGAACGACGCCATTTCTTCTGGTTCTGCTAGTAGAAGAGGACGAGGGAGGGGGGGAGTTTGTTGGGTCTGATTTATAGAAAGCAGGGAGAGAGTTCTTAGGGTTTTTGCTTGGCGAACTATTCCTCTAAAGGAAAAATAGAAAAGAAAAAAGAATATTCGAGAGCAAACGAGGAAAAGGTTGTGTGACAGCCACGCACCGCTTGAAATCAAGGAAAAAAGTGCATGCACTAGTTGTCACGTGGTGGCTTTTTGAGGGTTACTAGTGGTGTCTTTTTTGTTTTTTAATTACACTTTTCATTAAACTAATATTATAATTTTACCAAAAACTAAAAAAGAATTAAAGTTTTTCACGTTATTTAATCAAACACTTCATTTTGCACTGCAAAATCAACATTTTAATTGAAATGAGTCTCTTGCTAGCAGTGAAAGCTATAGTTTTGAAACCCGGTCCTACCCGACGAGTCGATCCGGGACCCGATCGACCAGGGACTGGAACAGGGTCGGGTTGAAAAAAAAATAAGAAAAGTCATGACTCGGTGTGACTCGGATGACCCGGCAAGTTGACCCGGCTGACCCGGCAAAACCTAGTCAAAAATCGGTTGCAACCCGTTGACTTTTGTTTTTTTTTTTTACTAAAATGACGTCGTTTTGATTTTTTTTTAAATAGTCCAAATTTATATTCATATGCTTAGAGGAAGAGTTCTATTTTTTCAAGTACTAATGATTCCTCAGACAATCTGGTTAATGATGGTTTCTAAAGCAGAGTAGTTGACCCTATTCAAACTACATCAAATAAATCATTAGAAATTTGTAATGGGTCAATTAAAGTTACATTTAATGAGTTTATTCAGAGCATTTGAGCCAATATAAATTTCAAGAAAACTATATTTTTAACAGGTAATGATAAGATCTTAGTCAATCCAATCTATATGCAAAAAGGATATGATTCATTTACTTTATAGGATACCTAGTTCTGACATCTACAAATCTTATTTGATTTTATGTGTTTTATGGATTTCAAGTTATGGGAGGATTCTTTATTATGTGTGGAAACATGAAAGGTTAAGGAAGAATTAATTTTTTTGTTTGTTTGGGATTCCAAGGGGCGACAACAACATTTATTTGACTAATAAGTTTCTTCATGTAAATACATATTTATTATTAATAAATGTTTAATTTATCCTTAATATTATATAATATTAGATTAATGAATCCAATGTTTGATTTATGAATATAGAGTAAAGATAAAATTTATGGGACAAAAATATTTTACAAAGAAAATTATAAAATTGTTATAATTATAAGATTCTTATTGCATCAAAGCATTGTTTCTAAAATGTTACTAGTCGATACTCTCTTAAATACTGAACATTTGTTACAGCCGTAGAGACTGATACATATTATGTTATTTCATCTATGAAAGGAGGCAGTTGTTCTTATAAGTTGAAGTATAAGAGATACCTAGAACTAATATGTAGGTGCTTGTCATAAGACATGTACACTTAACTATCCTACATGAGAATTCCATATTAAGAGATCACCTATATCTATGGAAAGACTCATGTGATAGTTGTGTAAGTGATCCTTATGCTTGAGATTACTAAGTTATTTTATATAGAGAATGTTATGCCTTGATCCAATTACATATTATCTTAATCAAGATAACAAAAGAGCAGACATTGGGTATAACATGAACTATATGAAGGTACTTGAGTGATCAAGAGATGATTCATCACCCTAGATGAATTAGGAAAAATGTTTTATATATTCTCAAATAGTATTGACTGAGAAATCCTTAGTCAAGTTGGAATGAGATTTGAAAAGAGTTTCAAATCTTATTTAAGCAATCAATTACTACTATATAGAGAACAAACATGATTTAACATAGCAGACATATTTTATGCTTTAATGTTAAATCAGAACATTATTGATGAAAGTATATTAATTACACTGAGAAAGTGATCATTGAAAGGTTAAGTCAAACCACTAATGATTTTTCTAATATTTGAGGGATCATGACACGTTGTTAAATGATGCATCTAATCTTGAAATATAAATTAATCAATTGTTGAATTGATAATAAATTAAATTATTTAATTTATTTAATTCTATTTAATTATAATTATAACTTATACTTGGGCTAACATATTAAGAACATAATGGGTCACACATATTAAGAACCATTAATCAGAAATTAAACTGTGATGATTTAATGAAATATGACTTGATTAAAATATATTTTAAAAATTAAGGACTAGAATATAATTAATACTGAGATTATATTTATAGACCTAGAAAAATAAAATAATGACTTGATTGAGTTAATTTCTAAAATTACTCTGAATTAATATAAGGATATTATTCAAGGGGCAAAATGATATTTTGTTAATTTATAAGGTTTTTTAAATTTCCCTATAAATAATAAGTTATGCCTCTAATTTTTTTAGTAGTTTTTTGTTAGATAGAAAAACTACGTAAGTCACAGAATAGAGAGCTAACACTCTATACATAACAATCTCTTTCTTCTAAATAGGGATTTATGAGATTTTTCATTGGTGGTTCGTGTGGATTGCTGTTGGAAGCTGGACAATTGAACGACTTGTGGTTTGCGATAACCCAACATTTAAAGAATTATTCAAAGTCGAAAAAGATTAGATCTTCAGGTAATAAATCCCTAAATAACTTTAGATCTGTCTAACAGGATCATAGAAACTCCCAAATAATTTTTATTTTATTAATTTTGTTGCACGTATAATATTTGGGAACCCAACAATGGTATCAGAGCTTTCATTAGAACAATTAGGGTTGTTAATCATATGTTTAATTGTTTTTGGCATTAATTAGAAATTAATTTTATATGTAAGACAATAATTTTTTTTCTTCCAAAAGAGGTCAAATTTTTCTCTCAATGATTTTTTGAAATAAGAAAACTCTAATTGATTACTGTTTTGGCCAGATTAGATCTAGCAGAGTTTCAGATCTTGCCGTAATCTGGATTTTATGCTCAAATTCTAATGACTCAAAAGAAAAGGGGCCCAAACACTCCTAGTGACAGCATTAGCCCCTAGCGCTACTGCTACCCAAGGCAACAGTGCACTTGATAGGGTTGTTGCCCCAAGCTAGAGCGGGCTCTGGCTGCGCTAGCAGCCAAGGGTTGCCTTTGGCCATGGGCAGCGACGACAACAACAACTGCAAGATGAAGAAGAAGACTAAATTTTGGTCTCTAGGGTTTGGGGACTGCCCCTTACCCCTGCCTCATTTTTAATTTTAAATATTAGGCTTTTAAGTTTACATATTATGAATATGACCCTAAAACTTTATGCCTAATTACAATTTAGGGTTTCAAGACAAATTATGAATTTAAGCTTATAAATAAAATTTAGATTTTATACCCTAAATTAAATTAATTATAGAATTAATTTTCCTAACTAGATTAGGAATGAATTAAATTGTTTAATTTATTTTGTTAGTTTTATAATATCCTAATGAGATTAGGATTTATTTAATTAAATGGTTTAACTAAATTTTAGAAAAATAGTTTTTCTAATTTAATGAAAGTTTTTTAAGCCAGGAAAAAAATTATTTGGGAAATTATCAAATTGGATTTGATTGAACATTTCTAAGTGTTATAAATATTATTTTAAATTGCTCATAAAACCAATAATTAGAGTAGCATGAAATATATTTTTAATTATGCATATTGAAATGTTTTATACACGATGGGTTATTATGGACATTAAAGACCAATGTGATTGTACTTGTATTTGTTGGTTGAATGGTTGTAATTTTTATTAAATAGGGCCTGCGTGTTCCGCCTTATCTCTATTTTTTCTTTTGGGTTGTAATTTTTTTCTCATCTAATTCCCCTCGAATATAACTCAAGGTTTCTTAATTAATTATGTAAATATTATGTAATTTAGAAATGTAGTAATTTAAATAGGAAATTATTATGTAATCCAAAAGGAAGAAAAAAAATGGCAATGAAGGCTATAACCGAGGTGCTTGCAATGGACTTATAAAGACTTGCTATAACTACCTAGGATTTGACATCTAATTCTCTTCAATGGCTCGAGGGAATTAACTTAGATATGTCCATAACCATCCAATTAAAATGACATACTAGGGGTGTATGTTTATATATAAATTGTTATGTATGAAATGTATATTTGTCATGCCATGTTATGTATGAGACCTATTTAATTGATAATAAATCTCTCTAATATATATTAAGTACATGTTGAGAACATGAATAATTGTCTTTTAATTTTATATGCATAAAACCAAAGTTTTATTCATGGATAATTTGTTAAGTCACTCAAGGTTACCGTTAATTGCATATGTTTAATGATATAAAATTGAGTTTTACTAAACTAACACATATGATTTGGAATCACTTATGATCATATGAGGTTAGAGGCATGAGTTAGATGAAAGATATAAGATATGTTTAGACAAAAAGTTGTCGCCTAATTGATCTAGGAGTCATATAAAAATGTGATTGATAAACTATGTTATCTACCTAAATTAATTTATTTTGATTTGTTAAGTCACTTAAAGTTAGATAAATTAAATGGGATCCTAACTCACTAGAAAAATTTAAACGAGATTTCTCGAATTAATAAGGAGGGTTATTAATTTGCAAGAAAATAGTGGGAGATCAAATTAGAATTAAAGACCTTATCTAAATTTAGAATTTAAATATGTATGCATGAAATTAATACTTTTCATCTTTATATAAATAGGTTAGTAGAACAAAATGAATAGTAACATATCCCTATGAAGCATATTTGATGTTAACAAATTAACTAGATCAAATTTCTTGAATTGACATCAAAATATGAGAATTGTTCTTAAGTAAGAAAAGAAGTTATATGTTCTAGAAAACCCAATTCCAAATGCCCCTGCTGAGGATACTAAAGAAGAAGTTAGGAATGAACATCAATGTCATATTGATGATGATGAACATGCTACATTTATGATGTAAGCTAGTATGTCACCTTCCTC
>Ga0307517_10013046_pt1 | contig 11329 bp, 7 predicted proteins | sample 23_EM_MG_FD_194515 | JGI IMG/M metagenome (GOLD analysis project Ga0307517, IMG submission 194515) | Populus trichocarpa ectomycorrhiza microbial communities from riparian zone in the Pacific Northwest, United States - 23_EM | ecosystem: Host-associated > Plants > Roots > Unclassified | place... | reverse complement strand
ATATATATATATATATATATATATATATATATATAAAGACAGCTTTCCAGCTTCTGGCGTCAAAAATATGATAACCACACGCTACAAGCAGCAGCGTTTGGCGCGATACGGCACCCTAGCTAATCTATATGATCATCAAGAGTGGGGCCATTCATGAATTGGCATTAAACAGCATGAAAACAATAGGGCTGCTTCTAAAACAGGACAAAATTATTTTTTTTTAAATGTGTTTAAAGTGAAATTCAATAACTGGATACTTACCGTTGTGTTGGGAATAGCAGAGGCTCATTCAACTACAAGCTGTCTTCTTCTCTAAAAAACCAGAAACATGGCCCGTGACTGTTTATTTATCAATCATTAATTTCAAAATAAGTTTTTGTAAATAGTTTTTATTACCGATATTCTACAATTCGACACCTCGATTTGATTGCAGGTTATATGATTCATTATAGTGGGCAGAGGCAAGGGCTGGAGAGTGGTGCAGACTTGCAGTCGTCGCTTCTTCTCAGAGTTCAACACGAAACTTTTAATTTAATGAATTTTTTAAAAGAAAATTCTTGTTTTTTTACAAAATGGCGTATTCAAAACTTGCAAGTTAGTCACGACCCTCTGTAGTTTGAATAATTTAAATACAAGAAAAACTTTTCTACATCAACAAGATTTCTGACTCTGCCTCCAATTCTATTTAGTTTTTAATTCCAATTGTTTCTAAAAACTACTTTCAAAACATTTACATGTTTATTTATTATTGTAAAAGATGGTAAGCTTCAAACACCTTCAAGTGTAAGAAAAATCTTATTTGGCTTTCATTATTGTTTTGGGAGAAATACACTTTTTAAAAATTATATAAAAAAAATACTATATTATTTGTTTATTATGTCAAATTTTATCATTAATCTTTTAATTGCTATATATTTTGTTTAGAATTGTTTTTTTTTTGTTTGTTTTAATTTTACTTGTTTGAATTTGAGTTAATTTGATTTTTAGATCTACTTTAGTCTTCATTCTTTTTATTATTATTTGTTTTTCTCTTGTTCTTTTCTTAATTGATTTTTTTGTATTTATTGGATTTGATCCCCATTGTTTTTATTAATATTTATTTCATTTGAAATAATTTATGAAATTAATTTTTTTTAACTCATCATCTTTTAACTTTTTTATCTATTAGATTTTGTTCATATTTTTTTTTGTTATTTATTTTATTTTAAATAATTTATGAAATTTAAGGGTTTTTTTTATTTTATCATCTTTCAACCTTTTTATCTATTAAATTTGGTTTTTTTTATTTTAACAAATTTGAAAAAAAATATTAATAGTTCTTTGTAAAATGTTTATGAAATAAAAGGTATTTTTTAACTCATTTTTAATGGCATTATTAAACAACAACAAAATTATTAATTTTCTAAAAAAATTATTTTCCACCTAAACAAATAAGATGAGAAGGGAAACTACGTGTCCTGTTATACTTTAGTCTTTACTTCAACCATGCACTCGTCCAAGCTTCACATAAATTTCTATCTTGAAAGTAACAAATACAAGCTACCGTGTTATATTAAGATTTTGGTTGTTTTTTGCTTTTAAAAAGTGTTTTTTTTAAATAATTTTATTATTTGATTTAAAATAAATATTTTTGGTATTTTTTAATCTTTTTAATAAATCAATGTTAAAAAATAATTTTAAATTTTTAAAAAATATTATTTTAATATATTTTTAAATGAAAATAATTTAAAAATAACAACTATAGTAACTAAATAACTATAGCTTTTAGGATTTTAAGATGAGATGAGGCGGTGAGCATTCATACGTGAATTGATATTAAGAGCATATATCAACTATATCGTCAATATTTTACCATTTTAACATAGTTTGATAAAAGTATTGAGAAAATAATATGAGATAAAAAAATATTTGAAAAATTATACAGATTCAACATGACCGTGATTCTGAATGTTATGAATAATAATTGTTCAATTAAGAAATCAAAAGAAAAATTTAATAACATGTATAAAAATCAACATAAAATTCTATGAAGATTTAATGGTCAATAAATAAGATTCAATATTTAATGATCGAGAAATAAAAAAATAGATAAGTTGATATAGTGCGAGAGAGAAATGAGAGAAGAAATAAAGAATAGGTTGCTGAAGCTCAATTTTTATATACCCGATACTGTTAAAAAGATTTCAACGAGACAATTATAATTGCACAATAAAAAACCATCAAACAAGGTCGTAATTGGTTAGTAGTTTTGCATAAAGTTAATCAAATCCTAAAATACCTTAATCTAAGCTTTACTTATTTAAAACCTGATTAAAATAATGGGTCAACCGGTTAGGCAAACTAGCTTCATAAACAATGCTTCCAACTATATGAACCTATTTTGTACAAGAAAAAATATTCAGATTATTTTTAAAGTTCCAACAAAAAAGGCATTGGTTAATAATGATACCACAACGACAACCTCGCGTAATCAATGGATCTTATTTGTTTTAGTTGATAAAATGGTTTGGCATTGTACAAGCAACTCGCAGTTGATTTTCACCTACGCAAGAAATGAGAGAAATTAAAAAACCTTCCAATGAAAAAATAAAAAAATGAAAAGCCTGGGGAGGATATAAAAAGAGGCTAAAAAAACCCACGTTCCTCGAGCATTACTACCATCTGAACCAATTAACTGTTTTTGCTCAAATCAAGTCATCGACTTTCGATCTACCCATGATCGAGTCCGTTCGTGCACTTCTTTTCCCAGGATATGGCAAATCCTGGTGGCTGATGAGTAAGTTTGTTTTTGTATTTTAAAAGTATTATTAAAAGAATTTAATTTTTTAATTTTAATTTTTTAAAATTATTTTAATATGTTTATATTAAAAATAAAAAATATTATTTTAAAATATTTTAAAAAATAATCGATACCATAATATTATTAATGGAGCTTTAAATAAACTTTAATTGAAAAGAGGAAAAAGATATTTAATTTTAATAAAAAAAATTGCATTGAGTTGACCAAATATTCAAACTCGAGGGACTACACCACGAATAATTTAACTGTATTAGAATAAGAAAGTGTTGCAGAGGAGCCCAACCCTTCTTCCAAGTCAAGCTACCTCATTTCATGTTAGATAGTTGAATCTACCTAACCAACTACCTACCCCTCTCTCTCTACCTCCCCCTCTCTCAGAGCATTCAACAAAGGCAAACTAAAAATCTAAAAAAATAACAACATTTCGTTTTTTACAAACACGAAAAGAAAATTAATGTTTAGCAGCGCATAAACAAGTCGTAGGTGGATGACATGGTCTGTGAGCTAACCAAGCACCATCTAGCAGATAAAATACCGCCACGTGACCCATCTTACCATTCCTCCTCTACTTCCCCTATATATAATCGCCCCCCCTCCCCCTCCATTTCCTGTAATAATCCACTTCATTAACATTCCCCTCTCCTTTTCTTCAAATCGAGGCCAGAACATAAAAAGAAACAGGAGTTGCAAAGTCCAATTCTGGTTAGTTAGATCCCACTTTTTAACTAGGAGTACAGTCTAAACAAAATACTCCTGGTATCCTTCTCAGATCCGCTTTTCTTTCTATTCCGATTCCATTTCGTGTTTCTTGCTCTTGTCCGTTATTATTATTTTTTTCTTATTAAATTACAACCGTTCCTCGTTGACATCGAAAATGCGTTTTAATCCTTCGTTCTGTTTTTCTTTCTTCTTCAGCTAATAAACCACTTGAAAGATTTATTTATTTATATAAATTCGTGTCGTTTGGAAAAAAAGAGATCCAAAAGTGTTGTTTGGCAACTGAAGAGATTTTGTAAACGACATTTCGTTTTGATATTTTTTCTCTCATCTGTTAAGGATCTGTTTGTTAGGTAGGTGTGGTTTGGTGGGTGTTTGTTTTAAAGTTAGGTGCGATGGCGTTTGTCTGGTTACTTGTTTAACGTTAGATCTGCATTTGGTAAAACATGGATTTACCGCTTGTTCACATATATTTTTTTTTGTAATTAATCACACTACTAAGCGTGCAATTAAAAACATTTTGCTTCATTTTGTTATTATTGTTTTTATAAACTGAGGGATTTTTCTTGTTTGATGACAGGCCAGTTTGAGTTTTGTACAATATGGCGACAGGACAACTCTTCTCTCGAACAACACAAGCTCTGTTTTACAATTATAAGCAGCTGCCTATTCAACGCATGCTTGATTTTGATTTTCTTTGTGGTATGTTTTTTTTTTTTTGGATTCGTTTTTATCGAGAAAGGAAGAAATGTTATTGAATTGAATATATTTTTTTTGGATTATTGAGTTTGCTGTTATGTGATATTCAATAATTAATTAATTTATTGATGTGTTTATAGGGAGGGAATTACCGTCTGTAGCTGGAATCATTAACCCTGGTGCTGAGGGATTTCAGAAACTCTTTTTCGGTCAAGAGGAAATAGCAATCCCTGTGCATTCGACGTATGATTTTCTTTTCTTCTCTCTCTGTTTTCTATTCCTTTCACTTGTTTTGTTTCTGATTATACGAGTCATTAAATGATTTCTGTACCCAGTTATCGATCTTGGGAGGGTTCATTAGTTATGTTGCAAAAGCAATCAATTTGGTTTGATTTGCTGAGGTTGAGTGTTTTATGATACCAAATCACGATCTGTATCAAGATTACATTTAACTCTTATGATACTCTGCCTTCTGGTGTGCTGGTTCATTAGAACATCAACTCCTTGATGATGAGGCTCCGGTCTACTCAAATGTGATTGGATTATGAGTTGTTGGATGTGGATCATGTGCTGGTTTTGTTTCTAGTTTTACTAGTCACTTTGTGATTCAAGTACCGATTTTGGAATGGTTACTAGTTGTGGTTTGAAAAAAGTCCATTTAATTTGTTGTGATACTAGATCACGATTGTTATTGAGATTACACTTAATTCGTATGACCTTTTTCTCTCCCGTATGTTTGTTCATTACACTAACCATTAAATGTACTTGTATTTTTCTGAGGTTTAGTTTCCCACTTTTGTTTTATCGTCTTTCTTTGCAGTATTGAGGCAGCTTGTGCTGCTCATCCAACTGCTGATGTGTTTATCAACTTCGCATCATTCAGAAGGTCTGTATTTGTTTGCTTGGTAGTATCAAAGATTGCATGTTTTTGTTTGAACTGTGTAATAATCATCTGTAAACTTGTTTGCAGTGCGGCTGCTTCATCCATGTCTGCTCTGAAGCAGCCAACCGTTCGAGTTGTGGCTATTATAGCTGAGGGTGTTCCTGAGGCAGACGCCAAACAATTGATTGCATATGCTCGGGCTAACAATAAGGCAAGGACAATGATGCAATGCTATTTGAATTGCAATGAACGAAAAGTTTAAATGGCACAGTATCTTTGGGTCCCTGAGTATTCATTACCCGGTTGACTTAAGTTTTTGCTAATTTAGCGCTGCTGGTGTTTCAGGTTGTCATTGGTCCAGCTACTGTTGGAGGCATTCAAGCTGGAGCATTCAAGATAGGCGATACTGCTGGAACAATCGATAACATAATTGCTTGCAAGCTGTACCGGCCTGGATCTGTTGGATTTGTCTCCAAATCAGTATGCATTCATTCCATTGCTCCTCTTTCTTTTCTGACATGTTTATCAATTAAACCTGAGGTCTCATTTGGTCACTATACATGTATGACATGGAATTTATCATCAATGAAAGAGCTGTTATACCAGAAATGGAAGGAATGACATTCTAATTGGTCTAGACTTGCTATCGCTCTCCTCTAACTCACCATTGCTGTATGTTAAGGGTTCTGATAATAATGCATCTTTTCCAATGCAGGGTGGTATGTCTAATGAACTATACAATAGCATTGCCCGTGTAACCGATGGAATTTATGAAGGTAATTACACATGCTAACTACTTTTTTGGGTTTGTTTTTATGACTTCCCTTATGCAGGCAGATTTCAATTGGAATTAAATCAGCATTATTTTTGTAAATCTTTTAGGTATTGCAATCGGAGGGGATGTGTTCCCAGGATCTACTCTTTCTGATCATGTCCTGAGGTTTAACAACATCCCACAGGTATATTATTGTTCCCACGTATTTTACATTTAATCAAGAGCATGTGCTTTTTGTTTCTCTCTTGCTGACAAAGCTGGCAATACATCAAGTGCCAAATTTGTATACATGCTCATTCATAAAGTTAATGTCTGTAATTTGTACTGTTTAATGGTAGATTTGTAATCATGCTATTTTGCCACTGCAACTCTCTGCTGTGACCATTTACTGATTTTGGCAATCTACACTTTAAACTGCTGCATATTATCATATTTGAGGCCTTTTCATGTATTTTTGTGCCTTCTCCAATTTTATTTTCTGATCTTACGCAGGTTAAAATGATAGTTGTACTTGGGGAACTTGGTGGAAGAGACGAGTATTCTCTTGTTGAAGCCCTAAAACAGGGAAAGGTAAGCAAACCAGTGGTTGCTTGGGTCAGTGGAACTTGCGCGCGACTCTTTAAGTCAGAAGTGCAATTTGGTCATGCTGTAAGTGGTTGCCCAACTTTATCACACTTATCTGTTTTAAATCACAGCTGCCATTGCAGTACAAGAGGCATATTCTGAATCTCCCTTGTGACATTGTAAACTAGGGTGCTAAAAGTGGTGGTGAGATGGAGTCTGCTCAAGCAAAAAATCAAGCACTGAAAGATGCTGGAGCTGTTGTTCCCACTTCATATGAAGCTTTTGAGACTGCAATTAAGGAAACATTTGAGAAACTGGTTAGTCTATATATGCTATAAACTTTTTCCCTTGAGTAACTCTCTAAACTTGGATAAATTAAAAGAGAAACTTTCCAAACCAGAAAAGAGACACTCAAGTTTCCCACAGGTGCTTGACCTGCTTTGAGAATTTTATTTGGTGATTTGCTTCTAGGTTGAAGAGGGGAAGATATCATCTGTTAAGGAGTTTACGCCTCCACAAATCCCAGAAGATCTTAACATTGCAATCAAGAGTGGAAAAGTTCGGGCACCAACTCATATTATTTCTACCATCTCTGATGACAGAGGTACTTTTACCTATGCATCCCGAGTTATTGTTATGGTGCGAGTTGGTTTAAATGTCTAATAATGTACTCTTAACCCAACTTTGCAGGTGAGGAACCATGCTATGCTGGCGTGCCAATGTCTTCCATTGTTGAACAGGGTTATGGCGTGGGTGATGTCATCTCTCTTTTATGGTTCAAGCGCAGCCTTCCACGTTACTGTACCCATTTTATTGAGGTAAGTTTCTCATAATTAATTGTATGACCCTTATTTACACTTTTAACTATTACGCTGAGCTTTAAGTTCTATGTTGCACTTGCCTTTTTTTCCTTTTGTTTTCATAGAATGACATTCATTTAGAAGCAATTTTTGGTCCAGCTTCTTTTTAACTGATACATATGAACTCAATCAGATATGCATCATGTTGTGTGCTGACCATGGTCCCTGTGTCTCTGGTGCTCACAACACTATAGTAACTGCAAGGGCAGGAAAGGACCTAGTTTCCAGCCTTGTCTCAGGTACACAATGGGCATGGGATGATTTATTTTCGTTTCTTTGGTGAAATTCTCTACACTATAATTGATGGTAAGGGTTTTTGAGATAACATTACCAGAAAGAATACTGAATCATGATCTTCTGAGACAGGTTTGCTCACAATTGGTCCCCGATTTGGTGGTGCCATTGATGATGCTGCTCGGTACTTTAAGGATGCATATGACAGGGTAAGGCGTAATAAATTTTGCTTGTACATTTGAAATTGGCCTCCCATATTTCTGATAGTTTGTAGAGACTTAGATTAATTTGTGTGCCATTTCTTGTCAGGGTCTAACACCCTATGAGTTTGTTGAAAGCATGAAAAAGAAGGGAATACGAGTTCCTGGTATTGGGCACAGGTGAGAGTTTTCTAGAATTGCACGCAGCTTAAATGCTTTCATTGGCTTCCATTGCTAATATGAATGATGGAAATTCTTGTTTACTTTTTTGGAAAAGGATCAAGAGAGGGGACAACAGGGATAAAAGAGTGGAGCTTCTACAGCTGTTCGCTCGCACGCATTTCCCTTCTGTGAAGTATATGGAGTATGCTGTTCAAGTTGAAACTTACACTCTCTCAAAGGCCAATAACTTGGTCCTTAACGTCGATGGCGCGATTGGGTCCCTTTTCTTGGATCTCCTTGCAGGCAGTGGAATGTTTACTAAACAAGAGATTGATGAGATTGTTGGGATTGGTTATTTGAATGGGCTCTTTGTGTTGGCGCGTTCCATTGGTTTGATTGGGTAAGTTGGATTCCCCTTCAAAATTTCCTTATCGCATCCCTTTGGACTTTCTTATGCTTCTCGTTAGGTTACATCAAACCCTTGATATTGACACATTGGCAGTGAGATCACCGACATGATTAACTCTTTCATTAATATGCTTCTAAAAGCTGAACTCCTTGTAGTCCCATCATAGAATTGGCTGGTTGTATGGCTGCTCGATGGATATGACTTACTTAGGACAAAAGAGCGCATAGTGTAATGTGTTGGGGGTGTCTGGCTATACTAGCAAATGCCTGGCTTATGTAAAATAAGGTTCAGTGGTGGGTAAAAGGACCTTGTAAGGATGAGTGGCATGGACCAGCATGTACTACTGCAAATTTGCGTCACTACATGCTACATAATGTTGCATCTGACCCTACAAGTATTTGTTGTTTCAGGCACACCTTTGACCAGAAGAGATTGAAACAGCCTCTATACCGTCACCCATGGGAGGATGTTCTCTACTCCAAGTGAGAGAATAACAGGTAGCAGGTGCAGCTCTCACGTGCTCTACACAAGCCTTTTGTTTTTCAAATTTCTTGAGTCTCTGCTGAAATGTCTGTTCAGTTGTTAGATTAGTGTTGAGCTGCGGCGAGGTCAAGCGTTCCATTGTGTTTGGAAGTTATAAGTAGCCTTTTATCATTTATTAAACAGATGTTGCTATAAGATGCTAGTTTCATATTTCAAGAAAGAATAACTATGTTGCTGGGATGTATGGGTAAAGAACATTAACCATCACCCAAATGTAAGAGAATTTGTCCTTTCTTGGTATTCCCTTTGGATTTTTGGTCACATTCTCCTGTTGTGGATGCTAATAAAGTAAATGAAATAAGGTTTTTTTTTTTTCATAGCTAGAGCTATGAGAGTTTTGTTATAATTATTCTTGTTTTCCGTATCACTAACGATACTGAATTATTACGAGAAACTATCACACATCAGACAATGTTGGTCCAGTCCACGTGAAGAACTCGGTCCGTGTTATAATTTCACATCTTTATGTTCATCGAAGATGCTCATCAAAGGTGCTTAGCTATCTTTCAAAGGATGTATATTTTTGTGTCAGCATTACGATGCAGGTAGTCAATTCTGGCTTTCAAAATAAAAACCCCCATCACCGCGGAAACGATGGGTGCGTTGTTACACGAAACAAAAGACAAGACAGGTTATGGAATAATATAGTATCTCTCACGTGGACGAGATGGTCATGAGAGGAATAAATCACATGGGCATTGTACTTGGTTGTCCCCTGCCCTTCCTCATAGAACAGAAAAAAAACAGTTTTGGTGTCGGAAACCTTGTCCTGCTCTCTTGCCTTATTTTGTAGAGTTTGTTGTGCACGTTGTTAGGATGGACGTGATGCGGGGGAAAAAAAAAAAACAGAAGCAAGCAAAGAAAGAGAAGCCAAGAGAATCATAGTAGGAAGAAGAGAGAATTTAAATATTAGATGTGTAATAGTGTGATACTTATATTAAATCAATAAAAGTTGCGACACAAATTGAACAAAAAAAAAACAAGTAACATAGTTCTAAAATATCCAATTATTAAACTCAACTCATCAATATAAATAAAAATAAAAATAATAAAATAGATTTAAATAATCCCGGTCTCCTAATTAAAAAGTAACAGGCCGGGCATATATTTGTATGATTTGCTGTGGGGATATAATGTCCCCACCGGTACCACTTCTCTGCATTTGGTCCCGGAATAAAACCAACAACATAAAACATTTGAAGACATTTTATCTTGAGAAAAAAAGGTGAAGCTAATTGCCAGTCAGGACGGACATGATCTCTTTTAGAGAATGCTCTCAGATGTGCGTGTGTCGCAAGCAACTGTATATAGGTGTCTTGATAAATGATGAGTGTTTAAGGTGTAAGGGCCCTGAGGGGTAGTGAGATAATATTATAGACTCGAAAATAAATCGTGGAAGAATCGCTTACTGTTTAATTACAGACATCTACTCGTTTGACAGCGTGTAGTATTATTTATTTTTTAAAATATTTTTTATTTAGAAATATATTAAAATAATATTTTTTATTCTTAAAATTTTTTAAAAATTGAAATGTAAAAAGAAAGTAAGTGTAATAAATAAGATAGAACTCGGAGATCGCGTCGAAGATTAAGGACCTGGTTTGGGGATCCTTGACCTTGTACTTGCCTGCCTGGGATGAAGAAACATGCTTTGGAAGAAGATTTGTTAAATAATCGTGTTTAAGAATATGTTTTGTTCTCGCGTCAGTCATCCTAATAAATTAATATATTCTCTTCTGGTTTTAGCTTCTTGAGTACTCTGTCTGTCTGACAGGAACTAATTTTTTAGAGGACACGGCTGTCACGTGGGATGTGTGTTCAGAGATGTGTTTTTTTTTAGGTTGTAGCTTTATTATATGAATTTGCTTCTCTTAAAAAATTGGAGATTTATTTTTGGTAGGTGAGAGTGTGTTGAAAAAAAAAAACCTTGCTTAGAAATTGCTTTTAAAAGGGTGTAGAGGTCTCAAAACATTATTTTTGATACATTTTAAATTATCTTAAATAATTTTAAAATAAATCTGTCAAGATCACTAATGAAATCTAAAAATATAAAAATGATAATTTCCAATTGAAAATCTTTTTGTTTTCAAAATCACTTACCATGCACATGATCTTTATTTATATTTTAAATGTCAACAATAAGTTGATTAGTATGTTGCGAGAAATAATAATATAGGGAAGCATATCGAGTTGACTAGTTGGTCACATTAAATTAAAATTTAATTAAAGAATAATAAATTTCTAAGTGTTTTACTATAGTTATGTCATAGTGCATGCTCTCGAATTCTACTTTGTACTTCAATGGTGGATTCTCTTTAAATATTTGTGAGAATTAAAGGTTTTGATTGGATTTTAAAACTTGATCAAAGACCAATTATATAAGATATAGTTTGAATCTGTAGCATGAATATATAATTAAAAGAAAAGTAGTTAAATAGAGAACTTGAAAAAAATAACTAGGCTTATCTAAAATTTGCGTGAGA
>Ga0307517_10013045_pt1 | contig 11329 bp, 13 predicted proteins | sample 23_EM_MG_FD_194515 | JGI IMG/M metagenome (GOLD analysis project Ga0307517, IMG submission 194515) | Populus trichocarpa ectomycorrhiza microbial communities from riparian zone in the Pacific Northwest, United States - 23_EM | ecosystem: Host-associated > Plants > Roots > Unclassified | place... | reverse complement strand
CAAATGGTGGATGGTCGGAACTTTTTTCGTATCGTTGAAACCAAGCAGTGGGTGAAGGGGCAAGTGAAGGGGGAAGATTTCCCCTTCACTGCAGATACTGTAGCCTGTAAGTATGTAAATAATATAAGAAAATAACGATAATAAATTCACTAATCAGGAGAATGGGTACTTATCGTTGTTCCTCACGATGGAGACGTTTGGCGTGGAGATGGGAAGATAAGGGTGGGAACCGGAACACCTCAAAGGTATTTTTGGACCTTCAAGTTGTACGTGCTTCACGGATTCGCTCAATAGTTCTCCTTCGATGTCGACATTCGCGCTCAACTGCCTGCTTCTCAATGACGACCCAAAACGACAACTCCTCACTGTTAAGGTTCTTGAGTCCGAGAATGTCAGCATTCTCAAGGAGCTGATTAAGGAGAAGAAAGCTCCTCACCTCGACCACCTCGCTGCGTCTGACCTCATCCTATGGAAGGTGAGATTACCTCTTGGTCATTCTCAATCTTGAGTCTAACCCGTTATTTTTAGTTGGAGACACCAATCCCCCTGTTCCACCGTCCTGGTTCTGAGATCACCGAAGAAATCCGAGTGGTACAGGCTCATTTGCCAGTCGAACCAGATGAAGGAAATGCTTGCGTTCAGCCCCTTGATGCCGTTGGGGATGTTTCCGATTACTGGGAGGATAGTCCTCAACCAAAGCATTTACACATTTTAGTGCAAAAGCCCCCTGGTGCTGGTGCGCTTCTTAAACTCTTTCCTGACTTCCGCTGATTTTTTTGACGCAGATATCCAGGCACCAGTCTCCAGCTCGGTCATTCCACTCTTGTCACTCCGCTGCCACCTCCTCGGCGACAAACGAAACACATTTATCCCCATCGAAATTGAGCAAAATAAGGACGTCAGCATTCTTAAGAAGATGATTAAGAAGGAGAAGTCCATCAAACTCGCTAAATTCGATGCTAGCGACCTCATTCTCTATAACGTATCTCTCCCTACTGCCGACTTTGATACCCAGTTTGACACACTCAAACTCGAGTCGCACTCAATATTATCCGATACAAACAAGTTATCCTCAATTTTTCCCAATACTTCGGATGACCTTGTACACATCATAGTAAATTTGCCTGGTACGTCCACCTATATTCCTCCCCCAAACAACACCTAAGAATAAATGCAGAGGATATTTCGCCTTCGTTGCGCCGTGCCCTCTACTCGATTGATGAGGAGAATCAGTTCATCTGTACGCACCGTATATCACCACTTTTAAGGATCTGACCACATATCCTCACTTTTAGTTCAACGGGAAGATGTGGCTGCTGCAGCCAGCAGACGTGACCCACCTTCTACTGGTGCAAAGAATTCCACCCTTCGCAAAACTAAAGAGAACAAGATCGACGCAATATACAATGGCCATCCTGTCAACCTAACTGCACCTCCGATCGAAATATATCATTCTGTTTTCGCGAAATTTCGCTATGAAATATCTCTTCCGATTGACAATTCCTCTTTCACCGCCGAGGAGCTTACCATGGCTATGGAGCTCGTTACTGGTTCACTGGCCTTCCACAAGGACGAAGATACTCGAATAAAAGAAACAACAACGGCAATGGTAACTCTCGTGGATGAACAGGTTTTCCGGAGAACAGAAATTATGCGGGACAATGGCAGGCACTATAAACCCGACGGCTGCGTGTTTGTTCAATGCGAGAAATCCCAAGATGCGACGGAGCTGCTACCGCATTCAGTGAAGTCAAAAACGGTGTTGGAGAGGGAGGATCGGATCCCATCCAACAAGCACAGTGTGATTACGTCCTTTACTATTCTGCAGAAGATGTATGTTGTTCTTCCTCTCTCAGCTTTTCAGACGCTAATTGTCTTGTAGCGTCGGCGCATTCGAGAAGCATGTTGTTGTCCTGCATTTTTGATTGGGACTGCTGGTCCGTTCTTGATTATCTCTGGTGCCGTCTTCGCGGATCGATTCATTTCGCAACACCTTACGGAATATTATTTTCTTGGAGGAACGCCGCACCTCAATAGTCGACTTTACGAGATCGCCAGGGTTTTGAAGACTCTGAAGCTTTGCCTCAATGAACTCAAGACATTTTACGGGAAGCTACTCCCACCTGCTCCTACCCTCCTTCCATCTGGCAGCAGAAATCAATCCATGAACCCGCGTTCTTTGCCAGGCACTCCCTCGCGGAAAATTCAAGGGCCTTCGCTGTTCCCCCATTTCTGTCGGTTCACAGCCAACGGTAAATACTTCGAACTCAAATACGTCACACGGCTTGTCCCTCATCATTCTGAGAAAGCCGTGTTCAAAGCAACTCTCCAACAGGACGGCCAAACCCATCCAGTTGTTGTCAAATTTACTCCAACATATTGTGCTCGTGCGCATGAAGTTGCTTTTGACATGGGTTCGGCACCGAAATTGTGGTTCTGTGAAGTGGCAGAGAGTGTCGGGATGTTCGTTGTGGTGATGGATTTTGTTGAAGGACGCCGCGTTGACAATGGTAAACCTCCTCTACCTGAAGAGGTTCTTGGGCCACTTCAGAGCACTATTTCTGCGCTGCATAATGCGAAGCTAGTCCATGGAGATTTAAGAGGACCGAACGTCGTTGTCTCTGAAGGAACAGGTGGTAAGCGTGTGATGCTTCTTGATTTTGACTGGGCAGGTGAAGAAGGAGAGGTGTTTTATCCGGCTGATATTAATATGCAGTTAACCTGGCATGGCGATGTTAAGCCAGGTGCGCTTATCAAGCGTGAACACGACATTTTCATGCTTGAATATTGGGCTTCAGCCTGGAAAACGGCTACGTAGGGCGACCAGAGTGGATTTGGTTCTTCACTTTCGCTCTCTAATCCCACCATTTAAATTGATTCCCAAGTCGAGGGTGGACTCGGGATATAATGTGTTGCTTTAGCTTTTGACTATCAAATCAATAAAGGTGTTATGGAAACAAAAAATCAGTCCAATTGTTGAAGTTTTGCTTGTTTTTTAATTGTCAAATTGTGGTGATCAAATCCCAGCCCAGACTCCCTACTATTATTACTTCTCGGGTTCGCTAGTGAACCCGGGCGTAAATAGCGTTAGGTCAACTGCTGGGGAAAAATAATGATATGAATAAGGAATTGAATATGCTGTCAGATTTTAGCTGTAGTAGATGAAGTCACTGGCAGCCTGAAGGAGTGTTTGAATTTTGCTCCTTCTCCACCAAGTTTAATTATTATCTTCAGCTGTGGAAGAAGCTTCAAACCTAGCTCAAAATTTCTTTTCATCCGCTCTTTAACCTCCTTCCAGCAACTCTTATCCATCGAATCTCTATATGACTTGGCATCACGAAGCCCATAATCAACCCATCGAAACAGTGCGCCAGCTGCGTACTGAGTAACAGAGTAACGTCGTTCATGGGGTGAAGTAGGTATGTTGTAATGCTCAAGGATTGAAGAAGGAGCAAGGATGGTTGAGCTGGCTGGAAACTGGATGACAAGTCGTAGCGCAGACAAAACAAAGTGACCACCTCTTGTGTGGTCATAATTCCCAAAGGCTGTAATGCCGCACCATCCAAATGGCAAGTTGGCAAAGTCAAAGTGAGGGACAGTTGCAGTTTGAGGGCCAAGGTTATACGTAACAGCGGGAAATACACTGCCTTCGAAGGGCCGCTTGAGAGTCTTGTCATCGCTTTCGAGCTGATGAAGAGTGTCATTGTAGTGAGAATGTAGACCCGGCGCCCAGTACAAGAAAATAGCTGCAGCTGATCAGTTTCTAAAGGAAAAAGAATGTGCGCTGACTTACAAGACGTAAATCTTGCAAGCCGTTGAAAGCAATCCATTTTGTTTAAACCTTCCACTATCTCAGCATTTTTTTTACTATTCGCCACGTTCTGTGGATGAGTCTGTCCACCGCCATGGGAGTAACCAGAGCTGAGGATCGAGTAGTTCCCCCGCCTATGCTCCTGAGCTTTGAGGGGCAGGCGGCAATTCTGTCGAGCGCTTTCCATGGCAGCACTGCCTGTTCGATTTATGTCATTATTCCAATTTGGATCATCTACATGGCCACCCAAAACAGCAGTAATTCGACCGTCAGGCTCAGAAAGGGGGGTGCTAGTACTAAATGAAATCAGACTCCTGCATGTTTGGGGCCAATTCGAACCACCTACAAGCCGTCCCATAGTAGCAGCGTATGCTCCTTCTCCCCAAGTAACTCTTGCAGCATAGCGTCGGCTTGGGTATAGTCCACCGCACTGCCGTCCCCCACCTCCTTGGTAATGTCTGCATGCAAAACAGCTGCTCCGTCCTCCACCTGCCCACCCCCCCACTTCCCCACCTTTTTCTTCTTTTTCCCACCCAAACCGACGTAGCCTGTGCTTGCTACTGCTGCCGTTTCAACTTGGGCATTGGTGAAAATTGGAACGGCAGAGTCCAGATACTTCTTCTTTCCGTGCTCTTGGATGGCTGGATTAGCTATCCGGCTCTTCTTACGAATATCATGGCTCCTCTGTTTTCCCTTCTCCTTTGTCAGCTTCCGCTTCAGTGCCCTGCGTGACAATATTGGCAGGTCGACATCAGTTCGGCCTCCATTGAGCGGTGAGTGGGTTGAAGGGCTGACGTTCGAAGAGCCAGTAGCAGCACTCAAGAGGGGACCTGTCGGAGGCGAGGGGTGTTCAAGTAAGCCCGGTTCTGGATCATCCCTTTCATTCTCTATGCTAGCCATTAGAAGAGCCTCGAAATCAAGCCCTTCGTTTGTACATAGGATTGCGTGGCCAGCCCAATCGCTATGTGAGGCTACGACCTACAGAGGTTTTAGTGTTAGAGTTAACAGGCCTACAGGAGCAGGCATACCTCCTCAGCCATTGCACTGGAAGAAAAAAGGCTGAAAAGCTCGTTAGCGCGCTCTTTACAGAAGGGGCAGTGGAAGGAGGGAAGGGGGCAGGTTGGACGTAGACAAAACCTTTGGTACAAATGCGTGCAATGCCGAGTCTATTCCCTGCACGGGTACTCCTCAGGGTGCATTCATACCAAAGGCCATGCCACAAGCCCTGAAGTTCATGCTGAAAATGTATTGTTATAAAGAGAAGCTCACCAATGACCAGGATGTCGGGATGCCAGCAAAATGCGAGGTTCAAGTCAAAAAGTTAAAAGTATCATGTGATCATTTCGGCCCAAACCTCAACAAATATTTGAAATAATGAACTTATGTAAATGAAGTCCATCGAGTGGTTATCTCTATTTCCCCCAGTGGACTCGGAAAGTAAAAGGGTTTCGGGTTAGGTTAGGCTACCACAGGGTACCTCCATGTTTTTATTCATTTTTTTATACGTGCTGACTACTCTTGAAGCTTGAGTAGTGATTAACGTGACACCTCCCCATTCTTCTTGTCCTCTCCGCTGTTCTGGTCATTTGCACCTACCGCTCCTAGGTAACATCCACCTTTTGCTTCCCATATGGCTGTTTTGTACTCACCTCTCCCCCTTATTTTTAAAGTCTCCTTCTTCTATCATCCTCGCTTGCTTTACAACGCCCTCCCAACCGATCTCCATGGATTTCGACCACAGGAAAAATCACTTTGAAGCTTACAACGACTCTTCGTTTGCTTACATGGAGAACGACTTCCTCTAACTCACCCGCTGATCTTGGGGTACCCATCGGCCGTGAGTTCAATCCATCAGGCCCTACAACTTACCTCACGCCGCATCCCATTTAGTCCCCCCAGACCTTGTCACCAATGGACATCTCGTCTATCAATTTGCCTGAGTACGCTTTTCTTCTCCAGCCTTCACTGCTCCCCCATCACCGCCCACCGAGCTCAGCAATATATCTCCCCTCCGATGTTAACCTACAATCTCATTGGCGCGGAATTGTCCTCCGATGCTCCCCCATTGGGCCAACTTAGCCGAAGAAGTGGAGGTCACTCCTAGCTACACGTCCGTTCCCCGATCTCAACGATTTAACCCCATCGCCGTCCCCGCCAACAGGCCCCCCACCTGCGCTGCCCACAGGCGCAAGGCTTCGAGATCTACTACTCATGATGAGTCTGACGACGAGCAGTCTCCAGCGCTTTCGACTGCTGGCTGGCACGGCGAGGGGCGAAAGCGCTGCATTTGCGCATGAAACAACACGGCCCTAACGTGCCTGCCGTTGCTTGTGAATTAGAATCCGCTCCACCTCGATTTCGTCACCAGGATAAGGCCGTGCCCTCCTCCACGACTTTCATCTCAACCTCAACGCCACACCTACTCCAACCTCCTTTACCTCGATTTCATCATACGCCCCTCCCCAAGCTCCTTTACATCAATTTCGACCTGATACCTGCAGAATTGAGGTCAAAAACACATGTTCCTGACCCATCCATAACGATACACGAAACCCTTCCCTTCCACAACCATCTTCGGGGCCTTTACCTTCTCTTCCACAGATAATTTCGCAACGGTCGCCTTCTCTTCCACAAACCGTTCCACAACCATTGCCGCCTCAACCAGAGGTGTCTTTGGAATCGGAGCCCCAGTCTTCCATTACCCCCACTACGCCGACTCCAGTGACTGCTGCGTCCACTCCTCGGAGGATTGAACAAACACTTCCACCCCTTCCACCCTCTTTACCGTCTCGGTCACCGTTGCTATCGCCAACGCCGTTTTGAGCCTCCTTTCGTCCCTGCCTGCTTCTACGCTTGAATCAACATCCGTTATTACCCCAACATCTCTGACTGTTGTATCATTGTCAGTGGTTTCGACGCTTTCTCCTCCAGGTCCTATATCAGCGATGAGAACACCATCGTCGTCTCTCTCTATCTCTTCTGTCTCGTTGTCGTCTTTTACTGAGTCTTCGTCCCCCATTCCACCCAGTCCTCATGCGTGGGCAGCTGCAACTGATTTATCATATGAATCATCTATCTTACGGTCTTCTCCGTCAGTTCGGTCAGTCATGTTACCAGAAGGGATGGAAGTCTCATTCGAAACTTCAATCCTCTGACCCACCGGTTCGCCTTCATCTGTTGGACATCTTAGCACGATTCCACCATCTCCTGCTCCAGTCAGTATTGCGGCTCACTCCCCATTACCTCCCTTGACACCTGTCCCCGGTCTACCCTCATCCCTTTCATCGGCGACGGACATCGAGACTCCAACGACGCTGTATTTTAAGAACTTGTGGACTATGTTACGGTGCTACGAGACGAACTTCGAGGCCTTACTGATTACCTACGAAGAACCCCTTCGCCTCGGCACCTATGGCAGTCCACAGGACTCTACCTCGCATCCAACTTGTCGACCAACCAGCAGGAGACAATGTCGTTCTGTCGCCGGTCTTTCCAGGTGTCGTAGAAGTTTCTTGTGTCCTCTCCTCTTCAGTTTGGGTTGCGCGTCCATAAGGGCAGCATATTCCGGGTCTGACACCTTCTGCTCGGAGGAGTCGGCAACGAATCCTTGGTGCAGAAATTTGGACCAAGGTGGACGTTGGTGTCGTAGTGATGTTTGTTGAGTCGGAAATACACTGATAGCGCATCTAGTATTACCTTGGGGTGGCTGTGTGATTGCCGTTGGGTGTGTGTTGCTTTCGAATTCTTGCCTCATTCCACCACAATCATCAATGTCCGTCACTATCGTCCGTCACTTCACACCCATTGCCACCGTCCTCGACGACACTCACCTGTAATGGGCACCACACTCGCCAATGGAGTCTTTCGTATTGCATCTCGCACTTTACTCGCCGTTTATGTTCTTGGACCTCAAACGTCCATTCCAATTCCCCACTATGATGGCCCTACAGATCACCATACAGATACCATTCTAAATCCATTTCTACAACTGTTCTACAACTGTTCATAGAATGTGGGTTGTGGTGGAGATACTTGACGTCTATGGAGGATCTCCGGGAGAGGATAGCTCGGACCTACACCCCCACAGCCTGGTCCTGACAACATCTCAACTGCCGTTCTACAGCCAAAGAAATCATACGTGATTTTATTTCACCAGGTGACGAGCAGGTGCTAATTCGTTGCATTTTACAGACCCAGTTGTAGACGAAGACAGCTGTGTATAGAAAGCTCATGCTGATGGTCGTTGGTTGCGACTCCGAACCCTGCCACCATGGAGGTCTTGAAGCTGTTCAGAGGCGACATGGCCATCATTTGGTGCGTTCACAAGAACCTTCGAGCTTCTTGTGTTTGCTAACCATGAGACAGTGGCGAGAAGCGATGCGACACTTTTCTCATCTGCTTGAGCTCTGACGACATTGAGGAGGGTCGTATTTAAGTGAACAACATAGCTCATAACAATCTGCAAGTTAAACTCGGTAAGAAGTGATCACATCTCATCAGGTTTCTGACTTTCTAAACTGTAATAGGACCCGTTTATCCCCTGTTTCAATGTCCTGTGGTTCAATTTGGCCAAAGAAATTCTGTTGAAGATGAGTGTGTGGGCAGGTGCACAGTAAGAAGTGATCACATCTCCTTCAATTTTATCAGGTTTCTGACTTTCTAAACTGTAATAGGACCCGTTTTTCCCCTGTTTCAATGTCCTGTAGTTTGGTTTGGCCAAAAAATATGGCCCAAGTCGGACATTTCTCTCCTCGCCCATCGATGCCACTGTCATCAACCCCTAGCCTCACATTCGGCCTCTTGGGTTCCGCTGCCCTCTTCGATTCACTTCCCAGCACACTCATTTCATCATACCTTGCACCCCCAGTTACTTCAGATCGATGCCAGGGGGAGAGCCCCCTCCGTCACAAGTACACTCGAGATGGACGTCGGGAGCATGGACCTTCCCTCAGTTCCCTGCAATTCCAATGCGAAGGAGGAGGAACATCCCCTCAACCTGATTCCCCCCTTTCAACACCATCCACATGAAATCAACGCAAAGGGAGGGTGTCCTTCACCTCTGCGTCCCTTGATGTGGACGTGATGGAGGAGAAGTCCCTCCTCCACCCCGGGCCCCGGTGTTGGCGCCAGTGTTCCCTCCTGCAACCCGGTTCCACTCAATTTTAACATGGACCCCTCCATCCAATTCACCCCGAAAGCGATGCAAGGAGAACGGACGGCCCCCTCCTCTTTCCTCTTTCCCCATTCCCCTCGATCACCTCAAATTCGACGCGGGAGGAGGCCTCACCCTTTGATCATCTCAATGGGGTACTTCTCGTTCACCTCGATTTCGACGCAGCATCACCCCTGCTCCCCTAAGACTATTGCTTTCCAGGTCTGCTACTCGACCCGAGAAGTAATAGAGGTAACCACCGGCTATTATCTAACATACCTTTTGAGTCAGGCCTTAGAACAACGGGTCTGGGAAATGGAAGAGGACAATCAGCTCTTCCGCCAGGCTCTCAGTTTACCACCGTCAAATCGATCCCCTCTGGGAAGAGGACCTACCAGCAGGGATCTGCCATCCCAAGTAGAGAGGTTCCGGCGACAGACAACATTCCCTAACAGCGGGTCATCTGCGTCGCCTGATACAATTTCATCAACACCACGATCTTTGACTGCTTCGATACCTGCTCGCACAACGACGATGGTCAGGACTGTGCCCTCTCAGCAGAAGAATTCCATACTTCTGATCAGACATCAGGCTTTGTCAGAGGATCACCCAGAGCAAGGAGAAAGCCCACCCCAGTCGATCATGCCTCCCGCTCAGATGTGCTCAAGCTTGAGCTCGCCCAGTAACCAGCAAGAACTTGAACCTCCTCCGCTTCACTCTCGCATCTTCCACCTCCCAGATGCTCCTACTATATATCTACTACTCACCTACTTCTGGGACGTCTGACGATAACAATTTTGATAGCCGAGGCCACCTTGTACAGAGCGAAGAAATGCAACGAAACCGCCAACACCTTCCAGACCACAGATCTACACTCGGGTTTCGTCGTAACAACCATGCGATGCAATATGGTTGTGATTCGCATCCCTCTGACCGTGTCCTCCGTTGTCGTCATCCTCCCAAACGAGTCTCATCGCATTGTATACCTCAATCCGAGTCCCCTCCTTATCCTTGGTATCATGACAAAGTGAATGTTTTGTCACCCTTCACGTCATCCCAGGAGTACTCAGATGGTCGCCCTCATCAAATTCTCTAAACAGTGGTATCCACTGCCAGGCCCTGAATCCGTCTCGGCCAGGGCAAATATTAACACTCACACTCTCATTAAAGTTCACCTACATTACTAAAATTCATCATGAACCACACTCGCGATAATCACGCTCGACTCGAACCTATTACCAATTTACCAAAACCAACCATTCGAACCGGCTTTGCTTTCTTGTACTATACCTTATTACCATCTCTTTACACACCATCGGCCTCACCGTCTTGTTCTCTATGTTTCCGAGTCAGCTTTCAGTCGTACTGCTGCAATGCGCCATCTCTCACACCTCGTCTCTTTTTGTCCTCCATTTTCTGACGCCTTTGTCAAAATTTGCATTCATATCATCATATGTAATTCCCGAGTATAGAGTCGACTCGGTAGTAGACGTCCGTCCACACGATGTGCCATGCCCCAGATGTTAGAATACTAGGCAGGACAAACAAGAAAAGGTCAGGTAGTACATGTTCCAGAACTTAGATAACTACAAGTTGATCCACTGTATACAAAAAACATCTAGAAATATGACAACATTTCGACATCATGGAAAGACAAAATTGGTTCACCATCATCTGCACCCTCAGGCCGATCCACCCCTGTTGTATTTAAAAATGACGGATAGACAACTTCTTGGTTTCTCCCACTCCAATCAAAGTCAATGAAAAGAAAAGATCCATCGAGACCACTCTTCTTAACCATGACATTCGTAGAGCGAAGGTCTCCGTGCACCCACCCCGCTTGGTGCATCTCTTCCAAAAATTGTCGAATTTTTTCCTTTAGATCGGTATATGCAGAACTAGAGCGAATTTCTGGATTGTTGTCAACAAAGCTGTGGAGATCGATATACTCCTCTCCGATGTCGTCCATAACAACCATGTAAAAGCCGCCTGGAAGACGTTGGACTGCGTAAAGTTTGGGAGCGTGTCCGCTTGCGGCGCAAAACCTATGAACGTCCTCGCCATATTGATGGGTGAATTTGATACACAACTTTTGCCGATCTTTAGTGGAGCAGAGATCACCAAAGAAAACAAAGTTGTGTTCGGATGTCAATTCTGAAGAGTATCTGAAAGTGTGCATCGTGGAGTCGGAAGTATTACAGGTGGGATAAGGATACGTTGGGTTGCATTGTGACAAAGAATCCGAGGGACCAGAAGTCGTGAGTTCCGTATAGTATTGTTCAAGAGATCTGGATGCATTCCGAAACGCCCCAAGGTGACGGAGTAGCTTGTCTCGCATCTCGAGATCACTGTTATGGTAGTGACAC
>Ga0307517_10013042_pt1 | contig 11331 bp, 10 predicted proteins | sample 23_EM_MG_FD_194515 | JGI IMG/M metagenome (GOLD analysis project Ga0307517, IMG submission 194515) | Populus trichocarpa ectomycorrhiza microbial communities from riparian zone in the Pacific Northwest, United States - 23_EM | ecosystem: Host-associated > Plants > Roots > Unclassified | place... | reverse complement strand
GCAGGAGAGTCCTGGATCTGAAGGCGTCAGGGCGGGAGAGTCCTGGATCTGAAGGCGTCAGGGCGGGAGAAGCCTAGATCAGGCGACGTCAGAACGCAAAGGCGGTGCACCAGACGCAGTCAGGACGGACGGCGCTAAGATACGCAAAATCAGGACGCAACGTCGGATCGACGTCGCGTCCTGATTCGCGATTAGCGTTCGGGCGTCAGGTGCGTCAGACGCACAGGACGCATAGGACGCAGGGTATTATTTTTGCTGATGGTTTTCTAGTTATAGGATATCACTCGGCATGAACAAGCAGGGCCCCATGTAGGGGAAATGAGGGGAACTATAAGCCGGAACCTGTCTGGGTAATACACGGGGACAATCAAGTCCCGCCCCTCTCCGTACCCCGGACGGGGCCCTGCCCCGTGTCGGGCGGGTTAAAGAGATACAATATAGACCCCGCCCCGCAGTGAGGACGCGGTCTGTAGGAGAAAACCCGCCCCGCCCCGCCCCGTAACGAACACTAGTCCAGCATTCGTTAAAGCTTCCACGATTTGTTTGACGCGTTCTATATGTTGTTCCTCGTTCTCGGAGTATATCAAGATATCGTCAAGGTATGCTGTGCAAAACCTATCCAGAAATGGGGGTAGCGCGTCATGAATGTATGCTTGAAAGGCAGCGGGGGCATTGGTAAGCCTAAAGGGCATAACTAGGGATTCAAAAAGCCCGTATCGTGTACGAAAAGCTGTTTTCCACTCTTCACCTGCTCTGATGCGAAGCAAATTAGAGGCTCCGCGGATATCCAATTTCGTGAATATCTTTGCTCGTGAAAGTTGCATAAAGCTTTCTTTGACTCAGGGTAAAGGGTAGCGGTTTTTTGATCGTTCCCTCATTAAGTCCCCTATAGTCAACACATGAGGGTAGAGAACCTTCCTTTTTCTTGACAAACAAAATCGGAGAAGCAGCAAGGGAGGATGATTCGCGGATAAACTTCTTGTTCAGGTTTTCGTCTAGCTATTCATATAAGGCTGATAACTCAGGGGGGTTAAGACGGGATATTGGTCCGAAAGGAGGGACACATCCAGGGCGCAGTGGTCTCTCATGATCAAACCTCCCGTCAGGTGGTAGTTGATCTTCAGTTTTCTCGAGGAATAAAGGAAGGAATTCGTGGTATTGTTTGGGAAGTATCTGAAGTACCTCGTCCTTATCGAGTACCTTATGTCCGAGACCACATTGTGTAGCATAAGCTCGTAGGAAATGTGGTAACTCTTCCTCAAGTCCGTAGGCCATTGTAACATCGTTAACGCAGTTCTTCAAACAATATTCAGATTCAAAAGTAAGGGAGTTAGAAAGGAAGTCAATCTTGACATCGTGATGTTTTAACCAGGCTATACCAAGTGTTAGATGGTATCCCCCAAGCGTGGTAACAAAAGCAGGAACCATTTAATGGTGGTTGTTAATCGACAATCTGATCTTGGTAATGTGAGTAATTACTCCGGAACTCACAGGCCGTCCGTCGATAACCGTCAAAGGTCGTGGTTCTTTAAGTTCACACAAAGGAAAGTTATAGCGCTCGGCGAAAGCCTTGTCGATGAATGCGTATCCAGTAGCTCCTTAGTCTATTAGAGCATGGGATCTACTCTTGTTATGGTTGTCAACAATCATACATGCCATTACCAGATGATTAGCTTCAACCCCATTCTCCATGTCGTCAAGTGATAAACCGGATAAAGAAAGTAACGAAGAACGCGATTCTGGTCCCATGACAGTGCCTTGGACTGTACATGGGACAGTTCGTTGTCCAAGTGTTCGGACTCGGGACAAGAGTCTTCAGGAACCACTGGCGGAGGTGCACGAATGGCAGAAGCGTTGGCTCTGAGGTGACTTTGTCTGTTCGGACATTGTCGAGCCATGTGGTTGGCTCCCCCGCAGTAGAAGCATTGGCCGCATCGCATGCGGTCTTCACGTTGCGCTTGTGATAGGCAGCGTCGTCAAGCCGAGAGGTCCATGGGGCCCGCCTGAGTATCTGTAGCAGTGGTGGTAGTCGTAGGAAGAGCAGCTGCTTTTGGTGTTGTGGTCGTGGTCGTGGTAGGTGATCTCCATGTAGAAGATAACCCCTTTCGTTCCGCTGCAAGGGCACGGATCTTGTTATCCACACATTTGAGCAATATGATATATTGGTCAAGTTCATTGGGGGTGTCCAGGGCTACCAGAGCGTCCTTGAGTTCGGCGCATAATCCTTCGTACAATGAGGTTCACTTAGCAGCATCGTTCCAAGATACCTTGGTGGCATATTATTGGAAATCCACTAAGTAGTCAGAAAGGTTACCGTTCTTTTGAGGTAGGCGTTCTAGATTCCGTTCGGCGGTATGGACCCTATCAGGGTCACTGAAGGCGTTCTCAAGTAGGGTGATCACAGCGTCCACACTAGCTATATTAATGTTTCCTTCATCAATAAATGGAAGGATTTGTTCATAAGCTTTCCCTTTCAAGAACCCAATAGCATGTGACAACCGATGTTGGACATCCCCAAATTTGCGGGCATCTCCGAGAAACTTGGTAGGTAATTGTGGAATGAACGGGCGAAGTTGATCTTGGGATCCGTCGAACTCCTGTGGCTTGGGGATCGATTCTCGCTTAGGGGGTCGCTCGCCTGCTGGCGAAGCAGGTTCCTCTGCGTTTGCAAGTGCAGCAATTGCAGTTGCCAGGGCAGTGTTCGTGTTGGTCAACGCGGTGTTAAGGGTAACTATGGTGGCTCTATCGCCCGCTCTAGGTCAGTCACGATGGCTCTGTACCTTGCCTCCAGTCCTTGTCCCTCTGTAAGCAAATCATCGCGTTCTTCGGTAAGTGCATCTTGTTCTTCAGCAAGCATTTCCCTTCCGGTAGTTAGATTTTGAACGCGTTGTTGTAGCTGTTGGAAGTCAGGGTTTTGTTCGAGTGGTGCAGGGGTGCCTTGTCGAGAAATGGAAGGGAGTGCCGGGAGCCCGTTGAGTCAAGTAGCAAGATTGCGGGTGGTGCGGAGCTGCTGTCTAATTCGATCTTCGTGTAGTTGAGCAAACTCATGGTTGGTAACCGCCGACAATTCGGTCAAGGCAGTTAATGCAGCGGTCGGATGTTTGACACGTCTTGACATGGTATTGTGTGGGTTGGATCCTCGTTAGACGCTACCTTGTGTAACAGGGTCTTGGCCATGGACGTGAGTCCAAGGCACACAAGGACAGGAAGGTCCTAAACGATAACACTCAGATAGCGTGAGGGTTCGGAGCTGACAATCTCAGGTCAAGCCTGATTGCGTAACAGAAGATCAGGGTCAGGGTTCGGGGGTACTTGGCGTGGATCTTGGATTCAGAATAGAAGACGTTATATTCTGAAATACAGGAGTTGTGAAAGAAATACCAGGTAGCGTAAAGAACCAGGAAAATACGGGATTTTCTTTTTCTTTTTTTTATATCATGTATTCATTGTTAAGTACAAGAAACAGCATGGAGCGCTAGCTATGGCCAAAACAAAACTATAAAACAATCCAACGGCCCGCTTCACCTCGTCATGGGACAAACAAATACCCCCCACCTGTAGGAAAGCAATCAAACATGAAGACCAAAAACCGTACTCCCAAGACCCTATAGTATGGGCCTAACCGCACACCAGCCACAAGTCTAAACTAATGGGGAGGCAAGCATAGGAAGGCCAAACATGAAGAAAACCAACATAAAGATGTACAGGAGCAAAGCAACCCTTGAGCAGGCCCCCCTAAACAAAAGAGAAGAATCTTACGGCCCAGGGCCGACAGAGCGGAAGGATAAAACTACTGTTGCCTGGCGCCTAAGGGAACTCCCCGAACCTAATGGCTTAGGGGCAAGACATGACACGGGCGGACTGCCCGGTAATTGGCGCGCGTCGGACTTTAGGAACATCCAAGGAGATAGTGCAATACCATGGAATACTGTAACCAACACGAGTTGTGACCGTAGCGTAAGTCACGTAGCGGGTGAAGAAGGCGAGGGGAGCCACCCGACGAGGAGAGCCACCCAGCAGAGGGGATGCAAGCCACAACGGATAGACCAATGGCCGACCAGACGAAATTACCGCTTCTCTTATGTGGTCCTTTGTTACAGGAGAGACAGCGTCACTGCCGGTGAGGATCCCGGACGAGAGGGAAGCCCAAGGAGAGGAAAAAGGAGGAGGCAGTAAGGTGCCAGCAGGGGTGTAGGAGTACAGTGCAAGCAGATCTAACGGGTGGGAAGCGGGAGAGGGACGGCTTACCAGAAACCAAGTAGTACAAACAGGGAGGACGGAGACGCGGTCATGATTTTTCCAATACCGACTATACTGACCGAGCAACTCAGGAGAGAGTGCAATACCAGAGAGCAGGGCCACTAGGGCAACTACTTCACCGATAGCCCGAAACTAGCGACCCTGTGTTGACGATGGAAAGACCGTTGCGGACCGGGCAAACCGCTAAGCGAGACGCGTCGCGGAGCGCGGAGTAAGCGGGGGAGGAACATCAACGCAAGCGTGCTTAAACGAAGACAGAACCAAAACACCCCGCGGGAGGCGAGGCCAAAGACCCCGGAGAGAGGAAAGGGACAGACGGGTGCGTAGTACTCCTAGCCAGAAGCCCTCAAGAGAGACCAGAGGCGGGAGACACTCTCACGATGATTTCTCATAGTGTTGAGATTTCAATCGCTGGAGGTGGAGCGGATGAGAAAGATGAGGGAAATAGGGGGCAGAGCTCCCTTATTTTGAATGAAATCCTACCACAGCCTTTGCCGCCCGACTCATACCCCAGTATGAGTCGCATATTGCGTAACCAAGAAAACCATACAATTTGTCCTAATATTCACAACGGAAATCCCTCATAGCAACCATGTAACCAAAGAAATAATACAAAAGTTATCCCAACATGTATCTCACCAGGGGACCGTGAGATGGACTGCCACTCAGTTCCTCGCACTATTTCATGCAGCCGGGATGTGACAGCCTCGTGTCTGGCTGGTCTATCATCTGTTTCTTCTAGCCATCCAGCGACTTGGGCTGCGAAACTCTCCTTGACTTTCCGTGATTCCAAGTCTAGGATTTTCCCCTGATAATGTATTCGGCCAACCTCTTGGCCTAGAATCGGGACCCGGGATTTCAACATGCATCTTGACCTTTGACAGTTCCTGGGCCATTAATAGGACCTTAGTTGGTAGGGAATTGAAAGCAACATGTTTCTCATCTTGACTCTCAGTGAGCGTTGGATCAAATCAACCTAATATTCAGTCTAATCATTCGCACTGATGGCGCATAAGTGAATCCTTCGTGGGTTCGGGGGTTTTTCTACGTTCACCCTGTCATCTTCCCTGTTTTGCTAAAAAGCCCAAGGGCGGTTCAGGGGACCATGGCGTTTGATCGGCCGAAGCCGACTTGACCAGCTGGATGTGGGTTGTCTCCACGCTTTGGGCCGTGGTCGGGCACAACTCGTCACCTTCTTCCTGTTGCCATTCCATTGCCTTAGGCACTCCGGGGTCAGAAGCCATTTCTTCGACTTCCTACCATTGGGAAACTTATCTTTTGTTTCCTCCCCACCCTCCTGATATCTGGAAGGAGTAACTCGTGCGCCTGTCCCAGTCCAGGCACTGGTTGTACCAAACTGAATTGGACTTTTCTGAGGGGGTATAGTATGTAAAGTTTTCACTGTACTGGAATCAGTAGATTGCGGGTATTTCTTCACTCTTGACGATGTTTTCTGGATTTATCGACCAGAAATAGGATTTGTAGTAGGGCTCTCGTGTCCCTATCTCAGGTCAGTTGGTAGACATGATAACTTGGTCTATTGAGTTATTACTCAATGGTCTTGGTTCAAAATGTGTCTCGGGTTTGCGAGTGTAAGTGTCTCTGCCAAACATTCGTCTCGGTAACGATGAGTAGTATCAAAATACTCTTAGGTGGTAGCTTCGGCGTGAGGTATTCCGACAGGTAGGACCTGGATCATATTGTATCGGAGAACTAGTTGAGAATATACTAGTAATATACTCTAGATACAATGGAAGACTTCAGTCTAGGTAGTCAAAGTATTGGTAACGATCAAGTAGAAACTTATTTTATTGATAATGTCTCTTCTCCGTGCTTGTCGTGTCTAATAGCACCCAATCTGCTTCGATATTTATATCCCGCATCTGAGCAATCATGGTATATATGCTATCTCTATGCTAATAATTCTGCGAACATTTGCTGAGTGCGAACACTCGTAGACCCTGAAACCTCTCTATTACCCCTTCTTGCTCCCATGGTCAACTCACTGGTCTGTACTACCGTTGTTCCTGATGGTGTGGAGACTACCTCAGGTGTCAGCTCATCCATTTATCCGTTGAAAGTAATGATTATGAATTATCTTGCCCCCGTGCTTCACGTAGGTAGTCTAACTCGTGAGACCGAAGATGGTCATTCTTCTTTGGTTGGTTCCGTAGAGAATTTCGTATGCAACCGCATGTCGTATTCTTGTCTTCCTGTATTACCGGACTTGTTCTCGAGATCGCACCTATGGGTTTTTTCCCTCAGACTCCATCTTTTTCCAACGTGTCCTTTGGGGATTCACCCGATCCACTTACTGGGCATAGTCACCTTCTTCATGCCCTACGCATCTTTGTAGGTAAGAGGGGCCTAACTTGTATGCAAAACGTCCCATTACATTCGACCCACTCTTCCGACTGTCTCTCTTCAAGCGTCTGTAACCTTATGCGCAGTCGTCCGATTCACCTCCTTCTACCTGCATATTGTGTCCAGAGGTCTCCCCTCATATATCCTTCGCACAGGATCCAGTTGGACAGAGCGCCGCACCGTATATGGTGTTCCAAGATGTGTTTCAATGATAGTTGTCTTTGGTGTTTGCATGCAACTACCCAGGCGGCCAGTGATAACCCACCGTTCCAACCGCAGGGCCGGAGGGGGCTGTTATCTTCTTTTTTCTTCAAAGTTTGTGCATCCCAAGGTAGGGTAACTCTGGCCCCTAAATCCTTATGGGGAGTCTGTGCGCCTAACAGACCACTAGGGTGTTGAGCTAGGTATATCCTAGATCCGAGACCCTTGAAAGGTACAGGAAGGAAGCCTTGACTTTCATCAGCAAAAAAAGTGTTTGCTCTGGATGAATATGAATTGCGTCCAGACGCAGGAAATCCGCCTGCAGCATCCTGTCCGCCCAGCCCGCCCTCAGAGGGCCCTAGCAGAATAGTTGCATCCTAGTCCATTGGGTGCAATACAACCCATACTATCCTGTCCACCCAGTGCACCCGGATGGTCCATTTGACACCCTAATCTCCCACTGAACACCAAGGTAAGCAACTCATGAGGGCCTGGATTGGTGAACTCTCCCTGCCCCTGATGGCCTCTGCTTGCAACCGACTACTTCATTATCAGGTAAAGGGTGTTCAGATGAAAAAGGATCTTAACATGGGATGACTAACCATCTATTATCCCGGTAACAACCCGAAACATACCCCTCATTTCATCACTGCTAACCACACTTGCAAAAGGTTTCTAAGTTCTTGCACGCCTCACATCAGGCTTCATGATCGAATCAGTGGAACTATCGAATATTATCAACCGTGGGAGACGGGCATGCTCTTCCATCCAGGTTGACACTATTTATTACCCCTAATCATGCTGATTCCAATGAGTCCCTGCCTGACTCCAGCGGACATCTGCCAACGCTAGGTGAGGTATCTGCCTTTTCCTTCCTGCCGATCTCTATAGCTATGCGTGCCCTGCGAGACCTCATCCATTCGATTTCCCTCAGCTAGTGGACTCCAATGAGACCCTTCCCGACCCTGGCGGAAATCTTCCTGCTAAGGTATCTGCCTTTTTCTCCCTGCTAACCTGTATAGCCATGCGCACACTTCGAAGCCAATACCATTCAATCTTCCTAGCTGAGCAGAATCCAACACACTCTGTCCTGAAGGTGTCCGACCAGTGGTTCAAGAGTTATCCATTCTTTTGTACTTTACTTTCCAGGACAAGTACTTTCAAATTGTTGGCTACTGGGTGCCACAGGCTTGCGGACTCTTCGAGACCTATACCATTGAATTCCCCTCGACCAGCGGACTCCAATGACACCTTTCCCAACTCTGGCAGACATCTGCCCGCTGCGGTATCTCCCTTTTTCTCCCTGCTGACCTCTATAGCCATGCAGACTATTCAAAACCTATACCATTAGATCACTCTCGGCGAGCGGACTTCAATGAGACCCTTCCTGACTCTGGCACACATCTGCCCCCTGAGATATCAGTCCTTTCCTTCTTGCTGACCTCTATAGCTATGGGGATGGTTCGAAACCTACACCATTCGATTCCCCTCAATCTGCGGATTCTAACGCACCCTGTCTGACGCTGTCCGACCACTGGTTGCAGGGTTATCCATTCTTTTGTACTTTTGTTCCCCGGGCAAGTACTTTTAAATTGTTGGCTACTGGGTACTACAGGCATGCGGACACTTCAAGACCTATACCATTCAATTCCCCTCGCCGGGCAGAATCTAACGCACTCTGTCCCAATGCTGTCAGACCCCAGGTTTAAGGGTTGTCCATACCTTTGTACTTTAGTTCTCTGGGCAAGTGCTTTCCAATTGTTATCTACTGAGTGCTATGGTTTTCCAGACTAGCTTCAATAAATATATTCCTATTTTACTATATAAATGACTCAAATAAGTAAACATGTGTAATACTTGGTGGATCTTTCCGGACAACTCTCTCAGTATTTGGATATTCTCCACAGTGTTCCCTCACTCATTCAAACTTCTAGAAGGTAGAGTTCCTCACTTAGGAGGTATCTGATGATAGCCAGTTACACGTGAATACTTCCACTATTCTACTATGGCATCGGGTTGCGTCCGGAGAACATTTCTGCATCTGGTACCTTATGAGTCCTTGGTTCTGTCTGGTGCGTCCAGGCGGCATGGACCCCTGTCCACCAGCACGCAGTAAAAGACCCCACACCCAGGACGTGAGTTTACCTTCTATGCGCCTGGGCCGCCGGACGCACAGGGAGTACGGGGCGCATTAGGGTGTAACCTTTTTTTGTTGCTGATGTTATGGGTGTTGAGGTTCCTAGGTGGGTCTACTGAGACGTGGTGAATATTGAAGTCCCGAACTACGAGGGTAGGGAAAGGAGGGGCAGAAAAGGCCAGTCAGTGGAATACAGTCCTTTTCGCCCCAGCAAATCCCCATATACTGTAGCAATTAATGATGTGATCTTTTTTAATACTATCTCTGGCAAAGAGAGAGGAAGCCGATATTGCCAAAGTGGCATGGTCTATTCTGTCCGTAAAAATAGGAGTAATGGTAGCCATGTCAATCAGTGATGCAAACACACAAAAGGCCTCCCCGGTGTACTGCTACGGTGCACTGGGGCAAATGCAGTCAAGCTTGAAAATGAGTGTATACGGTTTCTCAAAACAGAGGAGTTTTGAAGCCCAACAATAGTGAAGGGAATCTTAGTCGAAGTAAATAAATTAAATGAAGAAAGAAACTCATCCCAGCTCGGAAGGCAGTTGTATTGTATAATGGGAGGAATATGTCCACGACCCATTACTGGGGGCTGTTTTCTTGTGTTGTATCACCTCTTATCAGGCGGAGGCTGAGAGAGGGGAGGTAGAGAGAAATGAACTGGCCACACTCTCATGCGGGGAAGAGAGCCTTTGGGGGCAGATCTTGAGATTGATGGTAGGGTAGCGGGAGTGGAGCTGGTGGCTCAAGGAGTCTCTGCTTCAATGAGTTGGAGTAGTTCGTGTGTTGGGGTGGTCGACCTATAAGCCTGTGTAGGGAACAAGTCGGAATGTGATCAATCCAGTTGGACGTCCATGGCGTTTGGGTTTACTGTGGTTGGAGCTTCTTCTGCATGAGGCATCTTGCAAGGTACTAGTAGGAGAGTCTCTCAGGGCAATCCCTGTCCAAGGCAGAATTAGAGTGGCCACAGTTCGGGCGCTTTGCTATGCCAGCACATCAGCCATTGAGGATGGCGTTAAAGTTTCTCCCTTTGTAGAAAGATGGATTGGGGCAGGGGTCTTCCGCCTTTGTATGTTGAAGGGAGGAAGGCAAGCATGTTGGCAAGAGCTCTTTCCATCAAGGTTTCATGTGGCCAGATTTCCGGCACTTCTGACACTGGGAAAGTAGAGAGAAGGTGTATGCCCTCTTCACCGTACAAGAGCTGCCATAGAGGTAGATGGAAGGAAGTATAACTTGCGTGGAGTGAGGTTCCACATTAACAAACACCGAATAGATTCTCTTTGCTAGACACAAGGTATGATCTGTGTTGCACCAGGCTGAGGAGATGCTAAGGCCCTTGGGTTTAAGGAAAGAGTCGGAGAGATAGGTGAATATGTTCTTATCCTGGTGGGGGATACAGGTTACTGGAAGGGAATGGATAGCGAGTAGCACTGAGGTCGGAGTAAGCTTGAATGGCAGCCAGAGGTTTCCTCCCCTTGGGAAGGACTGCTTAAGCATTGTCGTGAGCACTTCCAAGTACAGGGTGTAGGAAGCAGCCAGGGCAGAGATGGCGGCCACAATCGGGTTGACAGATCCTCTCTCATTGACCACGGCGCGGAGGGAGTTGGAGAGGGAACAGTTGGCTTCCCTGAGAACCGCTGCACTGGCAGTCAGGGCGGTAAGGGGTGCTTTTATTTTAGCAGAGTCACAATGTAGTACATGGGATGAGTGAGGTGCGAAGAATCTTCTAACGGCATTTGTGAGAGGAGGGAATCTGGAAAGTGAGGTCTGCTTATTCACAGCCAGGGGAGCTGCTGGCCGTCGTAGTGAGAGGGGCAACCTGCTTCTTCCCTTCCTTGTTTTTCCGACCAAGCAGTACGTTTCAGGCCGCCTGGTCGAACTTACGTGTTTAACAAACAATCAGCATCAGCAAAAAAAAAGTTCACTCCAGACGGATAGGGCCCGCGTCCGGACGGCTTGCGTCCGCCCCATTCGTTCCGTACGTCCTAAACGTCCGCCTTTGCGTCCTGTGCGTGCTGAACGTCCTGAACGTCCGGGCGTCCTAGGATTGCACCTCCTGCGCCTGGTGCCTCCAAACACCCTTGTTCCCGTCCTCACCACCCGGCGCACTTGTCACGGCCTGATTCCGTCCGAACACCCACCTTCAGTCTCTTCTCGCACGGGGGTCTCTCGAGTAGACCTGCCAGATTCTGGGAGCCCGACGGCTTAGATTCGTCCGGGGACGCCCCATAATGCTTGCAATACCCTACCGACACTCTACGCGGACTCCTCCCCTCGTCCGCACCCTGCCGGCGCCCTTCGCGGACTCTTACCCTCGTCCGCACCCTGCCGGTCCCACTACGCAGACGCCTACCTTCGTCCGCTTTCAC
>Ga0307517_10013041_pt1 | contig 11331 bp, 5 predicted proteins | sample 23_EM_MG_FD_194515 | JGI IMG/M metagenome (GOLD analysis project Ga0307517, IMG submission 194515) | Populus trichocarpa ectomycorrhiza microbial communities from riparian zone in the Pacific Northwest, United States - 23_EM | ecosystem: Host-associated > Plants > Roots > Unclassified | place... | reverse complement strand
TGTATCTTCCATGCTCAGAGTGACCGAGGTTTCCGATTGCGCTATTGGGGTACTCGTTTGTGGCTCGGGAGTGGGTAGGGGGCTATTATTGTAAGAGGAGTTTCTATAGTCGCTTGCCTCTTCGTCTCCACTTTCGCTACTTGAAGAACCGGTAGTGGTGTTGATAGGGGTAGGATCGCGGCTATGAGTGCTTGAAGCTTGGCGCCGAGTGCGGCTGCGTGTATTTTTCTCGATCCTTCCGACCCCCGGGGTCCCTGGTGTCCTGGTGTGGCTTTGTCTCCCGGGAGTCCTACGCGTGGTGTGGCTTTGACTCCCGGGAGTCCTACTCGTGGTGTGGCTTTGACTCCCGGGAGTGCCAGCCTGAGTGTGGCTTTGACTCCCGGGAGTCCTACTCGTGGTGTGGCATTGTCTCCCGGGAGTGCTTCTGAGGCTGCCTCTCCCGGGAGTGCCCCTGACAGGTGCTCCTGTCCCACGTGTAGAACCCCTTCTCCGGGGCATGGCTGCAAGTTTGAAAGGTAAAAACAAATATGAATAAAAATAAAAATAAAGTAATAGATAATATTCTTGAAAAACAAAGGAGGCGGAAAACAAAGAACGCGAGCTGTAGCGAGCTTGGAGACGAGAATGCGAGTTGTAGCGAGCTTGGAGGTCTCCAACTCCCGGGAGTGCAGTCGCCCTATATGAGCTGGAGCTATGGCCCCCGGGGGAGGACGCGTCGACTTAGACTAACCTGTTTTCTACCACCCCCGGGCAAGACTGTGCGCTTTGCCCCATTGGCAATTGGTTGTTCCAACCCCACATCTACTCACGCTTCTTCTTTCTTGCATCTTTTCCTTTTCAAGTTCCCTTCCTGGCTGCAGGATTGATCGATTGAGATTCCACGTTCGCTATAAAAAGGAGTATAAAAAGCAGATAAGAGATAAAGATGCGCTCCTCGAGTATTCTTGCAAAATTAATTATGCTCGCTTCAATCGTTGGGATTGTCGCGGTCCAGAGGAGCCCCGCGATGAGCTCGACGGTGTTTCCCATTATTGTTACTACTGGTGTGATTCCAACGACATGTACGGCTAGCGCGCAGTGCATAACTGTATTCTAACCTATCTCTTTCCTCTCCTCTCTTCCCTAGCATTCGTCCCTAGGGGGGTGGATAGACCACCAATCTTACGACAACTTCCTGCCCTTCTTGCACGACTAGCATCTCCAAGACCATAATTCAATTTTCCGAGTATCTAGGCTTTGAGAGTTTATTTGCTGATCAATCAATTGATTCAGTCCACCAGGATTCTTGTTCCCATCAGGGGGACAGATCACTATAAACGTGCTAACCGGATCGTCGAAAAGTGCCGCCTCTTCCCCCCGACTGGTGGGAATCCGACCAGCATGTGTGCTTCTGTAGGCGTTGCTACTACTAAATCTGGTAGTACACCTACTGGCGGTACCGGTGCTACTGCGAAATCTGGTAGTCTGGCTACTGGCGGTACCGGCTCTGGCTCTGGTAATGGGTCTGGAGGTAGTTCTGGTGGTACCGTTGCTCCCGCTGCTACCACCACCGCTCCAGGTGGATCTACTGGTGTTGCAGCTAGAAATAGCAGGAGCTTGGTTGCTGTCGTGCTGCTTGGGTTGCTTGTGGGGCTTTTGGGATCAAGGTAATGGATAATAATGTTAGGATGGGCGTGGTGCGTTTTAATGTACTTTGGTAATAGTTAATGTTAATTAGTATTGAGATTTAAAAGAGTAGCTGCGTATTAATGAGTGTTGAGCGGCGTGGCTTTCGTGCCAATGTGTAAAAGGCCAAGCTCCTCGACCCGACAGTATCCAGTTTGTTACTAATTGTTTGGTGGTAAGGGATTACCTCGCGAATGATTGACAAGGAATTCAAGAAACTAAATTAGTCGCAAATTATTATACCCAGAAGACAAAAGTGTATGAGTTTTTGTGCAACGGGACCATAGCCAGAAAGAAATCTTTGCATTAGGAATAAAACACAAAGCACCAACTACCACAACCACGCCTCTACAGGCCCCCGGCGCAGGGCCGTTGCACCCCCCCGTGGCCTTCCATATGAACAGCTGAGCGACTATCATGAGGGCATGCCGAGCAGTATCTCTTGATTTCTAATATTTGCTACCCTAGACACTCCTTGAAACCCTTAGGCCCTTCCGGTCTCCCAAGTAGGGCTAAGAGGGCTCCCGGACCGATGGGAACACTAACTATGCTAGGAATATGTGGCAGAACGTTAGCGCCCATACTAAAACAACACTGCATGTCGATGTCGCCTATAGAGGAGAAACGAGAGCCAAGGACAGGGTTCCGAATGGTCGGCGGAAGACTAGACCAGCTAGTCCAGTCGAAAGTCAAGTCTAGTCTAATGGTGGAAATTAGACTAACTAGACAGTCAAGATTATTGAAACCGACTCGACCAGGACTAGTCCGACCAGGCCCGCCAAGCAATGGGATATGCTATTTTTATCACTATATATTACTTTCAAATAAAGCTTTTCTTAATAAAAATTATTGTTTCTATGGATTATACGGTGGAGATAGTGCCTCGCTTTGATTAGGGGTGGCGAAAATAGGTTCTCAAGTATCGAACTATTTTTCGTGCGTCAAGTGAGTGATATTACATGACCAACTACCACAGTACGGGTATTCGATGCCACTTATCCATCGGGTAATTGCATTTCCACCACATGCTATCCTCTCCATGATGTTCTATAAACCTGTATTGAGGGGCTGTTGATTTATACAGTGGCAAGCGGCTTTAAAATCATTCTATAGCTATACTTCTATTCTTAACAAGTGTTGGCCGGGGTGTCATTCCGACTCCCATGCGATCTTCTATAAAGACTAGTCTGGGACCAGTCCAAACCGGACCGGACTACCCAAGTTAGTCGGGTCCAGTCATCAACTTCAACCAGGACGGGCCAGCCTGGTCCTGCCTCTGAGACTTGACCGGTCGGACCATTCGGAACCCTGGCCAAGGAATCCAAGATATCCATGAAGAAGCGACATTTCTGAAGAAGACATTGGCAAGTTTCACAATACAACACCCTTGTCGACATGTGGTGGCGGCGAAAACTCGAGGTAGTAACCGTGCTGGCACAACAACACCATTGGATACATGACTACCAGCCTGGCAACCATATTAGATTCTCGGACGCCTGTAATGCAATTGGTGCAATGTGTAAACCCCGGTGAGGGCGGAGCCGCCTGCAATTAAGTTACAAGTACATCTTTGTGGCCTGTGAGTTTATTCAATATTCAAATTTAGCCAGGCAATGGTCACTGACTATTCCCTAGCAAATCCTTAAATGGATTCGCACAGTCCGTCCTCTTATATATTTACCAGTTCTCCACAAGACCACATTAGTCGGAGCAGCGGACCCACTCATGCTCATCGGTGCAGCCGCCTAGGGGGAATTACTCCCTCCAGACCTACCGATCTATATCCTAAATTCCTCAAACGAATCCATCCATGACCCCCTATCTGAGTACAAGCAACCCAGGAGCTACGGCACATAGTGTTCCCAACCGTCCAGTCAGTCCCCCTTTGGAGTAGGACGGGACTCACTATAGCTCGTAGCCGGTCGTTCCGGAGGGGCCAGTGTTTTGAGGTGTTGATTGCGGAAATGTGGGGGCGGCGGAACATGGAATGAAGGTGAAGACAAGGATGATGAGGTTTGTGGATTATGGGAATTGTATCTTTCTTGCTTGCCCATACTATCTATGGAGAAGCAGACGGTTTATATAGAAAAATACAATAACATTCCCTAGCTCTATGTTCCTGAAACCAGGAAAATGAGAAAGTAGTAAGAACTTCCTTCATCACGGAAATCCGTCTAACGATACTACTACAACAGTGGAGTTCCAGTTCCTTTGGTCTCCAGCATTTAGATACATCCTCTGCTCTACTCTCCGGCCATTTCCGGCCATATATGCGAATCCTTATATCGCATAAGAGCCAGGCACACCAATTTCTCCCCCCCGATACGTACTGAGTGACGGGGGTGACTAGAAGCTAAACGCCAACAAGACAAGGAAGGTACAAATGAAAGGGATAAGTGATGCTGAACTGGTGTGATGACAGGAAAAATAATAGTCGCGGAAAGGGGCAGAGGGAAGGAGAGAGGAAAGTGTAGATATTAAACCATAGTCCGTAACCGGGGTCACAAGGTTAATTTCCATTCACTATAGTATGAGCTAGAGTTCATATACGATATTTGGCAAATAACAATAGGCCTTTTGCCAGCGTTCACTTGGTATGTAGGGTGTGGCAATCATACATAAACTAAAGACGAGGGATAGGTTTAACAAGCTGGGGCTGATAAAGAGAGAAAACAAGGGCAATTGCACAACTCCTGCATCTCCCCAGGACGCTACTAGTTCAAGGGTTGTTTAGTCACTGGGGCCATGGTAGTTGGGAATGAAATCCTCTTATTCTAATAGCAGAATATTCTCTTATACCTGCGCTCGGTAGAGTATTTAAAGCTGATGGGATATTACTCTACTCATTCCACCATCACCTAGCTGTCAAGCTACCTACACCCATTGCGCAAACTTATTTTTGCACTAGGACTATTTTGTGCTCACTGCCCCTAGGCTCTCATGTGCAAAATCTTCTACTAGGAAAGTACAAATTTTCCTAAGAAAACAGTGAAAGTAGAGAAAATATCTGACTGAATGAGCTAAGCTTCTCTTCACTACTGTTAGCGGAAATGGCAAATGGGAAGAGGAAAAAACAGCAGACACCGAGCACATCTAGTATGATAACTCATGTGAAAAAATAATAATGCGTGATGTGAGTTTTTTACTGCAAGAATTCATGGCCCATCCTACCCGTCCTGTAAACAGGGCTAAAAAAAGTTTTGGGAAGTGCAGGGGTCGGTCCAGAGCAAATCAATTTTCTATCAAGGTTATTCCCCTATCCTATACATGGTAATTACTCCCAGAAGGGGATTGATGGAATAGTAAAGGGGGACATCTAGTTGACACGATCATGACTGAGCACTTATTGCTGAGAAAAGGCAGTTGGGCTAGCTGGGACCCCTTGTGAAGTACATCTCTTTGAAAGGTGTATGTATTGCATCCTGGGTGTAGAGAATTTCAAATAAACTTCACTGCTACTGCCTTAGCTAGGAAGTTATGCGGGCAGAATTGCGGAGCTTTTATGTTTAAATCATGATCTTTGGAGGATTTGGAGGCTTAGAGAGTAAGGTAATGCATCTTCATCTAATGTTTAAATACTATCAGGTTATACACAGCTTACAGAATTTCCAGTGGCCTGGCAGCATGGAACTTTTATTGGTATGAACAATTGTGGTAGAGAAAAGCCATCAAAAAGAAAGAAAAGACAATGAGATCGTATGCAGTAACAGATGGCCTTGACAATGAGTAGATGGCCAAGTAAACAAAAAGTGAATGAAGTAATAAGCTGATAACAAATGAACAAGGGAAGGAACAGGCTTTCTTATATCATCCTTGAGACATAACCATTCCTCCACCGCACACTTCATGTGCATTCCATATCTTAGATCAGTTTCTTCCACATAGTCACTCTCTCCTCCTGCTCCGCTGAGTCATATCTGAGGTGAAAACACAAGCAGCGAGGATGTAGTTAACAGGCCTGCCGAATACTGAGTATATAACCACAGATGCTTTTGGCATTCGGCTATCATAAGGGTTTGTGTTTCATTGTTGATTGATGAGGGTTTGATGCTGTCACATTAAATATGCAGAGTTGATGTAGCAGGTTGGTATGAAGCTAATAGTCATGACACCTTTCGAAGACGTAGTATGTAACAGGTCATAGTGGTCATGTTCCTGATCCAAGGCGTATGGGAATATATGCAAATGGTGAGCAGTCCAGAACGATCCAAGTCCAACTGTAATTAAGCATTCCAAAAAAAACAAGAGAAAGAGGGAGAAAAGGTCTAATGAAGGAAGGGGGGAAAACGAGTTCAAGTTTACAGGTAATGAAACGCGATAAACAGAGTTCCACAGTCCGGTACAAGAGAGACAAAAAAGGCAGAGGGGGAAGGGGAAAGCAGAGACCATGAACCGCACCCGCCAGATGTCTCCAAGGTCTTAACGTTCGCAGGTTATGTATGGCACAGTGGTAGACAATAGAAAGAGAATTCACACGGAACTTAGACACTTCGCTCAGCTCTTGAAATTCGCTCTTCCTAAAACAAAAAACTCATGACAGAAACAAGTGTAAGTAAAACATAAGTAGCACTTCCTGATCCTTCCGTCCATCACCACACCTATCTCTCTATCCCCGTCATGATTTTATTCCTCCGTACACTCCCGTGATAAACAAAGAAAAGACATGTCTATCTAATCTCTTTCATCAACCGTTAACCATTCTATCTCAATCTCCCAAGTCATCCGCGAGCATCTACCCAATCTTTCAGGCTCTCCCGCATCTTCCAAAGTCAACCACATCCTTCCAACACAAGGTTCATTTGTCCGCGCTCGTGCATTAATTTGCGTTTATATATTGAACTAACAATAAGTAGAATGTAGCAATCGTCTATAAAATAGTAAAGATAAAATGGCTCATAAGGTGGGACTGATAGGAGAGAAAACAGAAGAGATAAATATCAAGAGGAGGGTAGTGGCAAAGGAAAGAATCGCTATTTCAAAGATCGGCTAAGTATTGGGGAAAAAGGGGCATTGATGTTGAAATTGCAGACCGACGTGAAGGGCGAAGGGGGCGTTGGAACTTTGACCGACGAGTTAGGTGAGGGATGCTCGATGTTTCTTTCGCCGATTTCCTCCATCACTGGGATAGGTTTTTCTTTTCTTACTATTGCTGTTCAAGATATTCCTTCGGGGTAGAGTCGTCCGCTCTATGTCCCTGATTTCCCCGGGATCTACCAGGATAGGAAGCGAGGGTTTAGGTTGGGAGAGTAATCGTAAAACGCCTGCATGCCCCCGGGACGTAGCTAACTCAAGGGCTGTTTTGCCCGTAAAGCTTGGTATGTGGGGGTTAATATCCTCTCGCTCCAGTAGCAATTTTACTATCCCCTCATGCCCACCCTGGGCGGCGCACGACAGTGGCGTTAGACCATATCTGATGTCTGCAGTATTTGGATTGATATCCTCTCGCTCCAAGAGCAGCTTGACTATCCCCTCATGCCCACCCTTCGCGGCATGCGACAATGGCGTTTGACCATCTAAGGTGTTGGCAGTGTTGGGATTAATATCCTCCCGCTCCAATAGTAATTTTACTATCCCCTTATATCCACCCTCTGCAGCGCACGATAGTGGCGCTCGACCATATCTGATGTCTGCAGTATTTGGATTGATATCCTCTCGCTCCAAGAGCAACTTTACTATCCCCTCATGCCCACCCTCTGCAGCCCGGGACAGTGGTGTTTGACCGCATAAGATGTCGGTAGTGTTTAAATTGATGTCCTCTCGCCCCAAGAGCAACTTTACTATCCCCACATGTCCACCCTCCACAGCCCGAGACAGTGGTGTTTGACCATATAGGATGTCGGTAGTGTTTGGATTAATATCTTCTCGTTCCAAGAGCAACTTTACGATCCTCTCATGCCCACCCTCGGCAGCCCGCAAAAGTGGTGTTTGTCCATATCTAATATCCGCAATGTCGGGGTTGGTGTCCTCTCGCTCTAATAGCAATTTCACTATCCCCTCATGTCCACACCCCGCGGCGCACGACAGTGGTGTTTGACCATATTGGGTGGCGGTAGTGTTTGGATTGATATCCCTTCGCCCCAAGAACAACTTTACTACTCTCTCATGCCCGCCCCCCGCAGCCCACGAGAGTGGCGTTCGACCATACTCGAAGTCTGCAAAATTGGGATCGATATCTTTTCGCTCCAACAGCAACTTTACTACTCCTTCGTGCCCACACTTCGCTGACCACAGGAGTGGTGTTTTGCCATATTGGAGATCTGCAGTGTTGGGATTGATATCTTCTCGTTCCAGTAGCAACTTTACTACTCTCTCGTGCCCACCGACAGAAGCCCACCCAAGCGGTGTCCGGCCATAACCGATATCCGTAGTATTGGGATTTATATCCTCTCGTTCCAACAGTAGTTTTATTACTCCTTCATGTCTGCCCTTTGCAGCCCACGAAAGTGGGGTATGACCACATTGGACATCCGCAATATTGGGATTAGCATCCTTAGACTGCAGTAGCATCCTTGCCACACCCTCATAACCTCTTATCGTTGCCCATATGAGCGCAGTTCTACCCACAGAATCTGTCGAGTTAATATCCCATTCCTTCGTTGCCAAGAGGGCAGCAACTATCTCCACATTCCCAAGCAGTGCCGCTCCATGGAGCCCGGTGGGGCCATTGAGGCTAAGCATCTTAAAACCCCGGTCCGACCAATATAGATTCTTACGATAATGGAGCAAGAGCAACCTAGAGGATATGTGGTGCTCGAATCCAAGCAAGAGTTGCAGCGCGAGTGGACTCACACTCTCAGTTTTCTCCCTTCTTATGTGCTCTCCCCAGTAGCAAGAGGCATATTCAACAAGGGGGAATATGTGCGGGGCCGAGTCAAGAGCCGGAGAAAGTTCTCTAACACACTGAAAATTGAGGTACGTCAAGCAAACCTCCGCTATAATCGTGTGTGGGCTTTGGAACAGGCGGGGATTGTTGGATAAATACTCATGCAGAGTGAAGTGGACAAGCCGGACGGTTGAAGAATATGCCTCAACCGTAATAAGCCCCAAAGAGCAGCCCAGGATAGTTTGAATTTCAGGAATGTTCTCGCGATCCATATCTGTCGATTCCCTCTTGACGCCTAAAGCATGGCATAGCTCGCTAACGAGTAATGGTCGCTCCGCATTCGACACCCACATCAGGGCTTCCATTCCGAGCCTGGAACCCCCTTTCTGCGCTCCCATGCGTGCGAGGGTTGTTTCGTACCCATCTCCCAAATGATTGCCCTTAGTCATCTCGTTCAACTTTTCCCTTCTGGCAGAGATGGTAACCTCCCCCAGGATTGCGTGGATATTTAGGGAAACAAGAAGGAATCTATAGACCATGGCCGGTCAATATCGGATCGTGCAGGAGGTGGGGACTATGGATGCTCCTACTCACATTTCCGAGATCCGCTCCGGAATAATTCTCATGATGTCCCTCCGCAAACTATCGGACATCGCCACACGCTGTGGGTCCATCTCCAGCTTCTTCTCCAGATATCTCCTTACGTCCTGCGTTTTCGGACTAATAGGTATTGCAACACAATTGGTGAAATGTCTTTTAATCTCGCCCCCAACCTGAGGCCTCCCAGTGAGATATATTCGGGTCCTCGGTAACTCCTGAAGGATATCCTTCAGCGACCCAAGAAGCTCTAGTAGATGCTTAGGGATGCACTCATCCAATGCATCAATGCAAATAAACACCCGGGGTAATTTGGCGAGGGCTTGTTTCAACATCTGGATCATATCCGGAAGTCGCAGGCCTCGACCCCCGACCTCCCTTTTCGCCTTTTGAAATGCTTTTCGCACATGCTCCAGAACTTCGCCCCTAACCACCAGTTGCTTAAGGATGGCTCCGATGATATTGGTAGGTGTCTGCACCTGTTGGTCGCGGAAGTCGTAGTAGAACATCGTGATAGCAATGTCTTCTTCGCAAGGTTCATCGCACAAGTTGTCGATCACTAATGAACTAATATTCCTAATCGTTAGCAATAATTCCTACTTCTTCCAAGCACTCACCTCAGATACGTCTTCCCCACTCCCGGATTCCCGTAGCAAAATAAGACCCCCTTATCTTCCCCACCTTCATTACTCCTCCACTCCCGAAACTCCTTTGTTTTTAAAAGCCAGTTCCCCACGCCATCGGCCCTGTCGGTACGCACATCCTGATGCCTCCCCCTGGGGTCTAGTGGTGAGAGCCATCGCATAAGCTCCGGGTTCTCATCGGCTATGTTCACGGTGATGCTATTGTTATGGCTGTTGATTACATTATTGCAGTCGACATTGCCGTTGCCGATCCAGTTCCGATATGATGTGCAGCTCATGGTGTGTCCAAACCCTCGGTCGAATGCAGATATTCTTCAGCGATAACTCTGGTGGCGATAGGAGGTTTTACTGAATTTTCACCAGCAGGGCTGAGAAAAAAGAGGGACGGCTCCAAATGCTAAAATTTCTGCCCAATCATCTCCCGCTGAGTAAACACCAGCACATTAACAGCCGTGAGATATGAACTCAACATCACAGAACACAATGCTAACACTGATTCTCGGGTGGCGGGTAACCCATGCTCCATAGGATCTACGGAATGTATGATACCGTACCCCAAGAATCTATCATGGAAACCCTATATCCTAGTGCACTTTACACATGTATTAAGGTTGAAAAATCGCCCATATACCTAAGCAGAGATGGCATGAAATTATCTTGTCAAAAACTAGGGCAAAGAGTGTAAATATCGCGAGGCAATGAGTTGTTAACCCCCTTCGACGATCAATAAACTATCCCAATCATAAATTTAGCTGCTTCTTGGAGCGACCAGATTCTTGTTTGGCCTGCGGTCAACGTAAAGAAAAGAACTAATCAGAAATCCAAAAACTCCTGTCCCTGGTCAATGGGATAGGTTGATGTCCGATCTTTCGCTAGACTAAATGAGCTGCTTAGCGACTAGAATAGAGGGAGCCTGGTAACTTATCACAAAGGATTTCCGAATGGGCCTTTAGCGATCACTAGTGTTTGGATCTCCTAGGTCCTATCTATCTCCATAATCCCGAGGTGATACTCACGGCGAGAGCAATGGCAGAGAGAACAGGCCCAAATACAATTGCCCCAACACCAAGCAACCCAAGTCACTACCAGTCAAAACCAAAGATCCCATAACCGGATGCCATGCTCTCAGCGAGAAGAGGCACAAATATTTAAGCCTTAGTATCAATAGTCATTATAGTTGTGTTGTAATTGAATCACTATCGTGGTTATCAGGGTGGTCGAATTTCGCAAGGGATCCAGGTTGCGCCCGTTGCCTCAATACCGCACTTGTTCTCGCAGCGAGTATGAATTATGCCAAGGAGTCGAGTCGCAGAGATATTCCTCAGCTAACCTAACCCCACAAATATCATTTCTACGACTCACCCTGAACAATAAACTTGGAAACACGATCGCGCATAGTAGTGAATACGGATTCCAGGAGGACAATTGCAGAATATAGGAGAAGTAAATACTCGGAAGTGTCAAGGGGGTATTCTGTATTGGAAATGCTGCTCGCCAGACTTTCCCGGTATCTCCTTTGTTCTTTAGCTAGCTTCCGGGGAAGTGCTGCGGCTTTGGACATGCGCTGTGGAGTCGGGCATATGGATATGGCTTCGGGCGTGT
>Ga0307517_10013040_pt1 | contig 11331 bp, 8 predicted proteins | sample 23_EM_MG_FD_194515 | JGI IMG/M metagenome (GOLD analysis project Ga0307517, IMG submission 194515) | Populus trichocarpa ectomycorrhiza microbial communities from riparian zone in the Pacific Northwest, United States - 23_EM | ecosystem: Host-associated > Plants > Roots > Unclassified | place... | reverse complement strand
CGTTTTTATCTTTTATTCTTCCCCCCCCCCCCCCCCCCCATTTCCCTCTCACACTTGCCCTACCCCTCAACTTGTCTTGCTCCGCCATTGAAGTTTCAATCGCTTAGTCTCTCAAATTAACGCTCAAATTTTTCTAGACCGATTCATTCTGACAGCAGCTCTTGCATTGGGGTAAATTAATCTGCATCCTTCCCGTTGAAAGAAAAATGAAGACTTACGGGATATCATATGATACTATAGATACGGGGCTACCCTCGTCCCGACATGGTTTGAGTAAGATTTCCTTCTTGCCCTTCTGGAATGGAGGATCAGCCACTGATTGAAGGGCTTGATAGCCACTTTTTCACCTACAAGGGAGGTGGGGGATTGCGGGGGCTTTTGGATGCCATCAACCTTATCATGGAGACCGGGTTTGCCATAACCGCCTTGTGAGTGACAATGAACCCCTGCTAGATGCCGTACCCTCTACGGCCATGCCGAGCCAGTGACTAACGATTTACTACTCACTTTTTCCCAAATAACCATTAGTCTCGCAATGTTCTTGAATCTGATTCTACCGGAAGAGGTTGAGGAAAACGACGAGGTTCCAATCGAGTCCTCAAATGATAGCAACACTCAAGTGTTGGGCTCAGAGCTATTGGCCCGCGGTGTCGAGTTGGGCTCAGAGCCATTGGCCCGCGGTGTCGAGAAGGTTTAAGATCTATTATTGTTCCTTATGAGAAGCACGTGAATAGATGCTGGTTGTTTTTGCTTTTTGCTTTTTTTGCTCCCCTAGGCCCTATTGCTTCTTTTCGTCCTTGATATCTAGGAGCCCTCTCAGCCTTCTAGCATGTGAATCTCCAGCTGTAGCATTCCCGCCATCGTGGGTCGTTTTGCCCCGGCTACGATTTCTCGCATGGGTACAGCAGTATCATAGTTGGGTTGATACCAGGGATAGTAAGCGATAGCCCCAGGGCCCCGCCGACACCGACGGCAGGACGGTCGCGAAAAAGGCCAGACCCAACCGGGCGCACCGCACTATAAAAAATGCCGTTTTCTCGCGGGTGGATTCAATTTTTGCTAATCCTCGAACCCCATTGACTAAAGAGCACAGAAAAGGTCATATCCCATAGCAGCTGCCTTGCTTATATAAATGTGATAGAAACGGAGACCCAGCAGTAAGCCCGCAAGTCGAGTCATTACCAAAAAAAAAAAGTGCAACGCTAAATTATTTCATTAAATTTTGTAACGCCACCTTTGTGGCTTGCTAAACAGAGCCTTGTTCTCATTTTCTTTTGAAAAAGACATCGTAATGAGAACCCCTACCCCCATGGCTCATAGAGCATGTCATCTTCCGAAATATGAGGCGATTTGTTGGCTGTTTTCCCTATTGAAAAGTCCCACCCCAATCAGCATCTCGGGACTTTCTATAGGGAAAGCTATATCCCTACAGTAAATCCACAGCCGCGAAGGATAGTACCCGCCCCCCTCTCCAAAATTCCGCCTCAAGCCGAGCCCGGCCGCTACAAGCATCATAACAATAAATCGTGAGCATTTCTGCTTCATAGACTATCATTCTCGTTTAACCCATTTTTCGCCCGGCGTTCGGGGGAGGCTACAGATGTACGGACAGAACTCCCAAGGGTCCTCGGATAACTATGCGGGGCATCTATCACATAGTTTTGATGTGGCCGCGGGAAAAGGAGGAATAAATATGCCTGCAGGATCAATACCAGGTAAAGGAATCTGCTGGTCCAGTATCACCAATTCCCTGGGTTCGACCCTTTTGCCGCGCCGCAACTGCAGCAACCAATTTTGAGGTTTGGTTGTGGGGGCACTAGTATTTGGTGGCGGTATTGAACCCGGCGCAAGTGTCTCTTGTCAGTATCACAACTAGCTGAAGAAAATTGAGTTGTTGACCCAGCTATTGTGGAGAAAGGGACTGGTTAACCCGAAATCTGACGTGTGCTGGGTCTAAGAGCGGCGGTTGGGTGACAGCACCAACACGGCAGAACCTGTGGCAGATGTGTCCTCTTGCACCTCTACAGGAATGGCAGGAGCCAGCCCAGTATCTCCGTACGGCAGGAGCACGGAGGGGGAGGGGAGATTGTTGTAGTCCCACAGCTGTGCAGGGATCATGAGTATTTCAACGTCCAAGCGACACCAGGCCCCCCGGGTTCTGTGATATGATTGATACCATAGACACTGGAGGCACCAGGACATGGTACGGGCCCGTTACGGGCATAGTACTGGCGGGCATCGTGTCCGCACTACTATCTGCCATTTTTCGGGTGAGCGACCGAAGCCCCCCCCCCCGCACGAGCTTGGATGAAACTTTTCGACCTGCATCTCCGCCTTATCACCCATCGGGCGAGCTCGGGAAATTAGCCGGAACCTTAGAATTAGTCAGAGAAAAACTAGATAAAATCGAGGAAAAAGGTCAAATAATAGATGGCCAAGTGAACTAGAGGGGTCTCGCCCGGGGGCCATAGGGGGTATGTCGAACCAGATTATGCAGGGAAACGTTAGATTTCGGTTAGCCCGTCCATCTGGTCTCCCGTTGCGATCTACCACTGTTCTCCCCTTGTCCGGCGCTGCTAAGCCCATTTCAATATTCTACTCGAGTACCGGTACTCCATTTAGATCACAGACCACGATCCACCGCCTTATCTACGGCAAAACTCATTCCATGTTCATCGGAGCGGACCACAAAGACGGGGGAGTTCGGGCGCGGAATGCCTAGATCCACCGTTCGGTAACGTTGTACTGCCCTTAAATAGGACCGCGGGGCACTATCCGTTCATCTAGAACCTCCCACATGTAAGGGCACCACCGAGCAAAGCGAAGGGTAGCAGGAAGGATTCTGGTGAGATGTAGTGGCGGTTAGCAATCAAGGGGGAACAAGGGGAAGGGAAGGGATTCAGTTCGCAAAACTGAGACTAGATATTTGATAGTATGTCAAGCGAAATCGAAAGCAGATTCCCAAAGATCTTGCATCAGTGTACTTGTACCGGTAGGGACCTAGATCGCGTTCCTGGCGAGGGCGTGCGCAGGGCTCGAGTGGAAACGGAACTCCTCCCGACCTTCCCTCCGGACGTATCATGCCGTACTCGTACCAGCACAGTACCGTACCTCAGAGCTGGGCCTCTCTTTGCCCCCCCCTGTAATCCAAACAGCATCATCCTTCCTTACTGGCACCCCCACGCAAGAAGCTTTGGAGTGCTAGTCCGGGACTGATTTTCATGGAGCCGAACAATGCATATCTCTCTAAATCTTTGACCGGCCGTTGAAACCCTCCGGACACAATGCCGAGAACGAACCCTTTGGCCGCTGTCGTTTTCGCAGACCAAACGGCCACACGAAACATCTCTCCAAAAAATGGTGATACGGACTTTTTGTGTAAATAAAGCAAATTTTTGACATTATTCTCTTGTGCAAGGAGGGCGAAAAGAGAAAAAGAAAAGGGCCACTTTCCTGCCCATAAAGCTTAGTCTCGTTGACGTTGGTGCGCACAGGAGTCCGAGGGTGGGTCCTGTGGATGGAGTAAAAATGAAGCGAGTTTGTAAGACATGAAAAAGTTTTATAAACGCATGTACCGGTCTTGGGCGCTGGTTACCAAAAATCGTAAGAAAATACTTACCAACAACAGCAACAACATCAACAACAAAACAACACTATCGTCGCCGCCGGTTAGGTGTCCGGGGCAGGTTTCCAAGGTTATCCATCATAAGGCCAGGCGGGCTCGTATTGTGGTTTGTACTCGCACATAACCAGAAGGTCACAGATCTAAGTGGGAGCAATAATTCATAGCGGACTGCCGTACCCAACCGTGTCCAGGCGGTGGGGATGTAGGGTACGTAGGACCAACCAGTGAGAATGAGATATGGGGGTTGGTGTATACTCGGCCTTGTTTCGCAGCGTCATATCGTCCATCTAAGCAGCGGGTGCATCTACCCCCTTTTTTGTTTTTTGACTTACCATCCTATCACTTCCCCATGTTTTTGAGTGGCCATACAATGGGCTTCGGAGGAGCTTGTTTCCCCCACTGCGCATTAGACATGGTGTGCCACAAGAAAGGCGAGTATGCCATGGCACCATAACCCAGCATAAGTTAGGGGGGATGCGGTAAGTTGAGGCAAAGCTGTAAAAGTATTTAAAACGCATGTGTGAGGTGTGATACGGCACGGCACTGGTTATCTTGTCCGCGACGTTGTCTGACTGCTCGAGTAACTGCCGGGGACCCTGTCGGGAGAAGGGGAATCGGTTGGGCGGAGTGGTGGTGAGTGATTGAATAAGTGACAGAGTGGCGGAAAGGGTGGAGGTTGTTGCGATGACGGGCTCCCCCACACTGGAATGAGTGCATCAGATGAAATTTCCTTTTGATCGAAGAGAGGTTTGTCTCGACATGCAACCAACCCCACTCATCGCAGTCTCTCAGCCGTAGAACCCCGATCAGCAAGGACACCCATCCATCCACCCACTGCGATTCCACTTAGCCCTATTTTATATTTTATTTTTTTTGCGCTTGGTTACCCCTTCATGGGCGCATTTGTGAGGTGTGAGTGTGAGTGTGAGTGTGAGCGTGGGAGGGGGAGGGGGAGGAGGGGAGGCGGCGCGAAGCAAGTTGAACATATGAATGTGTGAGTTGAGCGGGTGAGATAGCCTGTGTTGTGGGTGCTTCGCTGTCTACGCCTGTTTATGAAAGTACGAGTACGGTATCATACTCGAGGATCAGGAGACAGACACCCACCAACATTCCACCACCGCAAGTCCTGCCTTGTAGAGGAGTATCTACAAAAAGCCCGCCCTCCCCCATATCTACGCCCCCTCTTACCGCCCCCTCTCTCCGGACCTAGTTCTATTCCCCATCAAGTCGCTAAACACCCTCACCACAAAGACGAACGAGCTTTGCACCTGCACTGAACAGCACCCGGATACTTTGGACACAGCGTGAAGGATATCGTTAGGTCTTTCCTCCAGAAGAATAACGAGCCCCCGTCTCGAAGCCCGGACAAACGAACATAGGGGTTGAGTAGCATATACCGGTACTAGGAGATTCAGCAGGGAATAATACCATTCTCACACTCACGACTGTTCGTCTTTTAAGCAATTTTGCCATTCTCTTGTCCTCTTGCAACGTGAGGGAACAATTTTTCATTTCGGGGGGGGTCTTTTTTTTTTCATTTTTTTTTTCAGTGGGGGTTTATTTTTGTTCACCTACCGCCTGCAATAATCTTGTCCCACTTGGTTCCCCTCCGCGGCTCGGTGTCCCCACATCGGCCAAGTCTGACAAACGCCCCAGGCTCCAGCAAAGCGCCAACAGAAGCAGCGCCTCATACCCTTTTTTCTTTCACATTCAGGCTTGACAGGAGGAAGAGGAAGAGAAAAAGAAAAAAAAGGGCAGCCCTTTCCCTCCCCTCACACGCTTTTTCAGCTTCGCCGGGAGCTACGCACACACACCTACACACCCATCCATTTATTCATCCTTCCGCCTCATCGTCACCTCGATCATCATCGTCTTCGAGTACAACGAAGGAAAAAAAATAAAAAGAAAGGAAAAGAAAAAAAGGTTCCCAGCAATCATCAACATTACCATCCTTTCCTCAATCATCAGCACCGTCATTGCCCGCAGCCGAAGCTTTATTGTTTTATAGCACTATTATATTATTCTATATTTTTTTACGGGCTGTACCACCCTCCTTCCCAATAAATAAAAGGAGAAAAAAGGAAAACCAGAAAAATTTCCCCGAGCGGCTGTACTCGATCGCGGTACAAATCCGGCGGCGCCCCCCTTCCTCCACACTTTTTGTCTCCCTTTTCACCCCACGCTCTCCTGAGATCAGCAACCGGCTATACTCTATATAACCCCGCGGGCCTGCTAACTTCTCCACACTTTTTTCCTCCCTCTGTTCGTCATCTCTTCATCACTCTTGCTGAGCAGCGTGAATCACATGCAGCGAGGTCCTTCAACGTCTAATATTGCATCCCTCCTCCATCAATCCCCTCCACATCCTTCACATAGACCTATGTCTTTCCACGATCACGAACGAAGCCACCAGTTGAACCATAGTGGGCTTTCTTCTATCCTTCCTCCTCTCATGCCACCACAGGATTCGATACAGGACCAAAGGCCTGAACTTCCTCGTCCTTACAAATGTCCCATGTGTGATAAGGCTTTTCACCGTCTCGAACACCAGACTCGGCACATTCGAACCCATACCGGGGAGAAGCCACATGGATGCACATTTCCTGGTTGCTCAAAAAAGTTCAGCCGCTCTGACGAACTTACTCGACATTCCAGAATCCATACAAACCCAAACTCCCGAAGAAGCAACAAGAACCAGCAGCAGGCCGCACTTGCTGCCGCTGCTCAGGCTGCCCAACACGATCATCCCTCAATAGGCTCGCCGGGAAAGATGATGCCTCCTCCACCAAAAATCATCTCTAAGTCTGCTCCCCCTTCCCACGTTGGCTCACCGAACGTGTCTCCACCACATTCATACCATGGAATGCACCAGCCATCCATCCATTCCGGGCTGACGCCTTTTCGAACATCGAGTAGCCCTTCGCTTATGGGTGGTAAATACAACTATGGGCTGGATTTGGGATTCCTGGCACAAACAGCGTCTCAACAGTTGGAGCGAGAAAGGCATCACTATCACCTCCAACACCACCAGCATAGTCGACCCCCCCTTCCATCGTTCTCTCATGGTGCACAGCCAATGTCCAGGTCCCACTCCCACGAGGACGATGACCCATATAACCACCACCGCTCGGTAAAGAAATCTCGACCGAGTTCTCCAGTTTCTACTGCGCCATCCTCTCCCACCTTCTCTCACGACTCCTGTTCGCCAACCCCTGAAAGCACGCCATTGGCAACACCGGCACACTCACCGCGTCTATTCCCTCGCGATCGTGATGACTACCAAATGCAGCTTCCGAGCATCCGACATCTTTCACTTAGACCCGTGCCCCCTCTTGCACCTATGGAAATTGCCGATCCATATAATGCTAGCGGCAATATGTCCCAACCTTCACATCCCAGCCATGGAATCCGGCTTGGGGATATCATCAACCGTGCTGATGGCTCACAGCGAAAGCTCCCAGTTCCTTCAGTTCCTCGGGTTGCCGTGCATGATCTTTTGAACGGAGGTGTCGGCAGTCTCGGTTACTCGTCCGCCTCGTCCTCTACAGCCAACTCAGTCGCTGGCGGGGACTTGGCAGACCGTACGTGATGATTTGTTTTTGAGTAGTGCATAATATTTCTCGGCTTTACCTTTTTTTTTGGGTTTTCTGATATCTATTGCGAATATTCCTTATCTTCAGATTTTTATTCCCTTTGTTTTTCCTCATATTTTTATTCGGCTATTAGAATGGGGTTATATTTGGGATAAACTATGACGGGCTTTATGGGCGTTTTTGTCGGGAGCTCAACCTTTTTCGCATTTCCGATTTACATTCCTCTGCTCATTTCTTATATCGCTTGTTTCATCTGCTATTTTTTTCCAGGAGTTGTTCATAGAGGACCCCAGAGGTCATTGTTTACTATTATACATCGTCACCCACCAAGTATTGTTTATTCACCCGGGAGAGGGTCGGAACTTCTCATGTATTTTATTATGGCCATCATCTCATGTATAGAGAATTTCGCAGTTACTATCTGCCTTTGTCAGCCTCCTGTGCGCCCTAATTTCTTGATCCTTCGAGAACTTGGGCTACTTCGCAGTAAGAAATCATCGAACGACTTCCCCTCTATCGATCACTTTTGTTTGGAGCTCTATATATGTCCGCTATTCTCAAAGGCGTATTCGAGAAAATTACGAGAACAGATGGCCGTTGCGTTTGTGGAAAACCTATGAGCTCTGGCTTGGATTTTTCTTATTTCGTCAAACTCTCGAATTATTAGACAAAGTAGGTTCCACTGATAGGTAGAGTATCTAGGGAAGAATGGAGAGGTAGACAAAAGATGGGCTATTATTAGAAATATAAAAAATGCGGGAAGTTTGGGAGTTTTCTTATCTCTGTGATACAACTTTTAAAGGTCATGTTACATCTGAGATCGTGCGCTTTATTGATACAAGTATCATCGCACCAAGAATGCAGCTCAGGTGCGGTGCGTTATCTGTCGGCAAGCCCTCAATTCCTCACCCCTATTCTCCCAAGGCCGGGGCAAGCACCACAAGACACCACAAACCTAGAATCAAACATGGAACCACCCCACACTCCAGCCCATCCAGTTTCACGGGTTAGGGGAGGAGAAAGAAAAATGTTAATAATCACCCTTTCCCCCTCCCCCTTCCAGGTAGCCAGGGAAAGGAAGGCCGACGGAGAAAACTCGCCAATAAGCTGAAAGCCCCTACCGAGCCCGATTTTTTCCCTTCCACGAAAAGATAGAAACCGTGATAAAGTTGAGAGGTAAATAACTAGACAACTGTGCTAAATAACCGACATCCAACACGTCCGCTCCACCTCCAGCGATTGAAATCTCAACATCATGAGAAATCATCGTGAGAGTGTTCTCCGCCTCTGATCTCACTTGATGGCTTCTGCCAAGGAGTTTCACACACATCTCTTCCTCCTCTTCTACTGTGGCCTCTGGGCTCACCTCCCACGGGGTTCTTGATTCTGTTGTCGTTTAAGCACCCTTGTGTTAATGTATCTCCCCCTTATCCCGCACTTCACGACACGTCTTGCTTAGCGTCTTGCACAGTTGACAACCCTTCTCCCATTGTCAATACACGGTCGCTAGTTTCGGGCTATTGGTGAAGTAGTTGCCCTGGTGGCCCTGCTCTCTGGTATTGCACTCTGTTCTGAATTGCTCGGTCGATACTGTCGGCTTTCAAAAAATCGTGACACTGTCTCTGTCCTCCATGTTTGCACTGCTTGGTTGTTGGTAAGCCTTCCTCCTCCTGCTTCCCACATTTGGATCTGCGTGCACCGTACTGCTGCACACCCTCGTTGCTGGCACCTTACTGCCATCAGCTGGCACCTTATTTGCCTTGTCCGCATAGCTGGCACCTTCACGGCTGAGGGGCTCTTCTCGCTGGGTGGCTCCCCTCCCCTACCTCATCCGCTCTCACAATTTACTCTACGGTCGCAAACCTCGCGATAAGTTACGGTTGGTCATAGTATTGCACTGCCTCCTTGGCCTTTCCTAAAGTCAAAAGCGTCGCCAACCTAGGTCCTGTCCCATCGAATATTCCTCCCCCTGCATCCTTCGGGTTTGGTGTCTCGACAAGTTCCTCTTGTTAAAGGCTGGCAATAGTACCGCATAAACTTGAATAAGAGCAACATGCGCTGGTAGGTTAAAATAAGGTGAAATTGAGCTACACAAATGCTGTAATATAATGAGAGGTCAGTGCCATAGTAATTAAATCCTCAAGAAGGAGGTAGGAATTACAAATTGGGTATTAAAATCAGCAGAAAAATCCAGCAAAATACAATTTCTTCTCTTTTGGTAACCTGAGATTGTGCAAGTTTCTGCCACACTCTAAACTGACATCCTAGCGTGTGTTGCTCTTATTCAAGTTTACGTGATCGTTTAGTCTTCTCAGTGGGGCATGGAGGTGTCCACCCATACTTTTCTTTTGTTCAGGGGAGCCTGCTGAAGGGTTTCTTTGCTCCTGTACATCTTTACATTTGCTTTCTTCCTGTTTGGTTTGCCTATGCATTCCTTTCCATTAGTTTAGGCTGATAGCTGGTGTGCAGTTAGGCCCATACCATAGGGTCTTAGAGGTATGGCGAGTTTTTCATGTTTGATTGTTTTCCTAAGGGTGATGGGTATTTGTTTGTCTCATGAGGAGGTGAAGCGGGCCGTTGGATTGTTTTATAGATTTTGTTTTCGCTATCGCTAGTGCTCCATGCGGTTACTTGTACCTTCAGCAACGAATACATGACTCAAAAAAAACAAAAAAGAATAAAAGAAAAAGTGCTAAATAACCGTATTGTTCTTGACATTACAGACCAATGATGAATCAAGAGTCGATACTGAGGAATGAAGACTGCTTACAGCATCCACAAAAGCAGCTTGGCTAGCGCTTTCTTTTCTTCATCTCTACCTTTTATCACAAACCTGTTCCCTTCAGTACTCATTCAAAGTATTATGAACGGTGTCACAAATTGTGACTAAGCAAGGCAGATTTCACATGACTCATATTTATGAGTCATAAGGTATGTTGGATTTCACACTATGACGTCACTTGACTCATAGTTCTCACATGACTACGCACTCGTGAGTCATTGTTATATTTTGATTGGTTGATTGTTTCATGACTCACGATAGTGACGTCATATGATGTAATGACTTTCGCACATGACTCAGATTATGAGTCATGGGTTTCACGCATGTGACTCGTTTGAGCACATGACTTGGTTTATGAGTTTTGATTGGTTAACGGAATGTTGTGTGATGACTCATATGAGTCATCGATGGATTTCACGCTATGACTCACTATGAGTCATAGAGGTTTATGTAGCGCGAGGTGATGAGTCACCAGGGTTAGGGTTGTGGGAAGATGCCTATATAAGGCGCTTGGTTCCGACCAAGAGATAGGACACGAACCATTGCAACAACACCTCCAGCGATTGAAATCTCAACACCACGAGAAATCATCGTCACTTTCCCCCACCCACCTCTCTTCCCCCACGATGGCTTCTGCCTAGGGGTTGACGTTAAGCCATCTTCCCTCCTCTCCTGGGGCACGCCTGCCTCCCCTCCTCGGGGTTCTCGTTCCTGTTCTTCGTTGACGCCCGCTCATGAAGTTCGGTTCCCCCCCTTACCCCGCACTTGCTTTGCACCTCGCTTAGCATTTTGCACGGTCGGAAAGCTTCTCGCTTCGTTCACGGTCGGCGTTACGGTGCCGGACTCTCGGTTGAAGTAGGCCTCGGCTTGCTGGGCTTGTACCTTTGATGGGGAAAGCCTCGGTTAGTAACATCGCGGTCCCGCTCGGTTTCGTCGTCGTCCCAAAAGCCCTTGCTATGGCCCGTTTGTCGGCTGCAGCTAGCTTGCTCGCGCTCCTTCCTCTCTCCTCCTCCCGGTTCTGTCCGCTTGCACCGTACTGCTACCATCCTCTCCCCGGCTGGCACCCTACTGCTCACCACCGGCTGGCACCCTTCTGCTACTCACCGGCTGGCACCCTACTGCTACTCACCGGCTGGCACCCTACTGCTACTCACCGGCTGGCACCCTACTGCTAATCGTCGTTGGCTGGCATCCCCTCTGCCCAGTGGCTCCGCTCGCCTACCTTCCTCTCTCCCTCCTGCGATTTACTCTACGGTCGCAAACCTCGCCTAGGTTACGGTTGATCATGGTATTGCACTGCCTCCTTGGTCTCTCCTAAACGCCGACGCGTC
>Ga0307517_10013039_pt1 | contig 11332 bp, 5 predicted proteins | sample 23_EM_MG_FD_194515 | JGI IMG/M metagenome (GOLD analysis project Ga0307517, IMG submission 194515) | Populus trichocarpa ectomycorrhiza microbial communities from riparian zone in the Pacific Northwest, United States - 23_EM | ecosystem: Host-associated > Plants > Roots > Unclassified | place... | reverse complement strand
TTGCTGCTTTGCTAAGGAATTGTTTTTTTTCTTTTTATTATTTTTAGAGACAACCACACTCTTACCATGACAGGCCAAGAACATGCTATGTCTTAGTTTTGTTTTGGTCTCACGTTTTTTAGTTGTCATTGCTTCCTTTGTTTCTTTGGTATGTTTCCTTTTTTATCCTTTTAAGGTATATTTTTAGTGTTGTTTTTTTGTTGCAATAATCTTTGCTCATGTGCTGATTATCTTATTTTCTAGTTTGGTTGTTAGTTTTTGTGTCTCCTTTTTTTTTTCTTGTGGGATTGGTCTATACCAATAGAAGTGAAGAAAAACATAGTGAAATTTCTTGTCTTATGTTGTCACGAACACACACTATCAGACATGGATAAGAAAACATGCTTTGATAATGAGGAAAGCCCAAATATATATATTCATGTTAAATTAAGCTAAGGTTAATGACTCCATACCTTAGGATAAACCTATAGCTTTAAGTCTAAGGAACATGCCTAAATAGCACAATAAAAATCACAATTACTTAAATAGAGCAAAAATAAGTTTTTATACTGGCTAGATTTCTTAGAGTCTTTCTTTTATATTTTTTCACTTATAAGGAGTGTTTAGTGATTATCATAACACATATTAAAATAAAAGATTTTCAATGTCAACTTTACTTGTAAAAGTGTATGTTGTGTAAATTATAATAGATTGCATAATATATCGATATTTCCCCTTAACTCGATAATGAGAAGGTAAATGATCAATTCTTTAAGTATACAACTTAATTTTGGATGACTTTATATCTTTATCATTTTGTTATTTCACAAGTTTTTACTTCATCCTCTCTACTCTATCTTTCTTTCCATTGAGCCTCTCCATATCATATTCAGCTGTTGTTGAAATTTGATCAACCTTTTTCTTTGCTCTCTTTGGTTTTGCCTTTAACCATTTCTTCAAGTTCACATCTTCAATATACTCGATATTAAACTAAAAGTAAAAACATTAATAGATGAGAGTACATAAAAAACTATGAATTTTATGTTGAAATGTAAGGAATCGAGACCTGTCAAGCGCATCAATCTTATAGCAAAATCACAACTGATTATAATTCTTAGGACAACTTTTCCCATAGTAATGCATTGCCACCTAACACTAATCTCGCACAAAGTAAACCATTGCCCACAAGATAATGTAAAATTATCAACTCCTGATGCAATCATTTACGACTCTTTTGTTTTTAATCATAGTTAAACTAGAGGATTAAGTACTGATGAGAAAGAATGCCTCGTTACTTTTGGTTTGTGCTACATCGAAACCTTATTTTTGTTCGTTTTTCCATAAACTTATACTTGTTAAGTTTGATTTCTTCCTATAAAGGATCCTTTGCAAAGTTTTTGGAACACATCTCTCAGTTTATGCCCGAGAATCCTTTAATGGTGAAAGGTTAGTAGTTTTGTCCTTTATGACATTTAATATGGGCATAAGTAGTTATGCAAATGGTTATTCATAATCTCTTCCATTTGAATGTTCTTTTCAATTTATTGCAAGGAATTAAACAAAGGTTAATTGTTGCTATGTTATCATATTAGAAAATTAATCATGGTTTTTATTATCCATGATTGATACACAGCCACATTCAAAAGGATTTAATTCATTAAAATGATTCCCTAAAAGCATGGCAGATTGAAAAAAAGTTAATGTATAATTATCTATATAGGTTCAAGATTTAATTGTGATTGTAGGATAACACCAAATTCAGTTTGGAGTTAGAAAATTATTTTCTAAAGCAATTGTCCACAAATGTTTGAAGCAATTCAGCTTGTTGTCATGTTTTAGATACATTCAACAAGGAAATTATCATCTAGAACAAGTGTATTGCTATCTTCTTTTCACATTTGTGTGAAAAAAGCATCGGGGTATATAAAGATGTTTTCTATGTAAAAACTTTTAAAGGGATTTTTTTTGTAATTAATGGAAATTGAAACCTAGCTACTACACCTATTGTTGCTACTACATCAACAAGTTTATCTTTTCCTAGCATCCTCTTTTTCATCTTCTTTTTTTTGTATAAGGTTTTGTTCATGGGTAAAGTACATAAATAAAACATGTCCAATACTAATCTTGATAGATAAATGATGTAATGTTGGTACAATGATGATCACATAATTGACTTAAGCAAAATCAATTACATGTTCTAGCAAAATTTTCATTTTGCTTTTTTTTTTCAATCGTTATGAAAGTGTATCTATATTCAATAAAAAGTTCTTATTTCAGTATTTTAAAATGAATACTTTAATTTGTTTGTTTGTTTTTAACTAATTCAATTACTACTTTATTTTCAACAATCTTGTAATGGGTTCGAAAACAATCTAAACTTTTAATTTCCAATAAACCCTGTGTTAATGGGTTTAAAGCTAATGAAGAACTTTGTTGGTTGATGGGGATCATGAATTTTTTATGATAGATTACAAGTTCTTCTTCCTTAAAAAACTTTTTCCCTTTTCTCATGTCTTTAATATCTAAAAACAACATCATCTATCTTTTGCGGGAGGACTGAAACTCCAAGAAGGCTGAACTACTACCTTTAATCCAAGCTATTGATGCAATTATAGCCTTCTACAACTTTTCAACAGCTACTATGGTGGAAATGGTCAATCAACTCCATGTTTGTACCTACAATCAAATAGTTTTGCTTATAATCAAAGCAATCTTTTGGTTTTTCTATATATTTCTTTGTTTCAAGGATGAAACTCCATGCTTTACTAGCCTATCATTCTAACATAAATAAGACGATTTGCATATCTTATTGTACTAGGAACCCTAACTGGTTTACAGAGTCTAAATAAGGAAGACATTATCACCCTAATACACCCTACCTAAGATAAGTTGCATTGTTTATTTGTCTGATTATTTTTAAGGACTCGTTGTGTTTAATTATTCATTGGTCTATCTATTGGTTAAAGCAGATCCACTTCAATAAGGTGAATCATAACTTCATTGGTTAAACTTAGCCATTTTAGAGTCAAATAAACTTTTATTATAATTTTATTTTTGTTTCTTTTAATACCGGAAATATATCTTACGTATAAGTTTGAAATCTTCATATATTAAAAGTAAGCAAAAGGAGAGAGAGGGGGAGATTATTTTATTATGGGCTTAATTTGCTTTTTTTAATATTGTAAATACACGTTATATGTAAGTTCATAAATCCTGGTATTAAAAATAATCAAATTAGTTTTTTTCTTGTGTTTATGAAATTTAGGCCAACTTCTAATGGATATTTACAAACTAGTTATAAAATTAATTAATTGATTTTTCTTAAATAAAATAAAGAAAATATTTTTTATTTTATAAAAAAAACATACATGAAAATTACCTTAGACTTTGGCCATATAAAATTTAAAAGACAAGTCCTTTTTAAAAAAAAAAGATTTTTATTGTTTTTCTATTTTTTTTCAAAATCTGGTTTATTTAATACTAAAAAGATACTTTATGTATAAGTTTACAATATCAAATGTTAAATATAAAATGGTAAAAATGATATAAAAGACCCAAAATTAATTGTAAAATGATCCTCTAAAATTTTAAAATTAAAATAGGGCATGTTTGATGAAACAAAAAATAAAGCTGTGAAAAATGTGTTAGATTGAGTTTACCATACATGTTATTTAACTGAAAAACACAAGTTTAAAAATTACCTTAAAGGAATGTTTGTCAAACATGAGTTAATAATCTAAAAATGCACCTTTTTTTTTACAGCTTTCTCAAACATAATTTTAGATTTTAAAATGCTCAGCCAGTCGCATGGATTAGGCTTCTTAGCTTGATCGATAACCCATGCTAAAATCCAAATTGTTGTAAGGCATATATTAGCCCATTTGCACAAAGCAAAGACATGCTTTTAAAAAAACGAGCTTGAAAACTTGCAGGCTTTGTCCAAAAAAAGCAAGTATGCTTGAATCAAAACAAAAGAAAAGCCCAACCCTTTTACCTTTCCAAATCAAACATTGTTTTATTTAAAAAAAAAAAAATCAATCCATTTTAGGATATTTTTTATGGCCTCCCCCTCCTATTTTTTTTACTATTTATTAGCAAAGTAATTTTGTCTCTTCCTTCTAATTGTTTAGTCTCTAAGCAACTAGGTTTATCTTGATCCCTTTATTTTCGTACTTTGTGCTTTGGTCCCTTTGTCCTTTTGTATATATTTTTATCAATTTTTATTTTTCTTATTTTTTTTGTATTTTGATTTTTTCAAAAAAAAGAAAACGTTAATGCCAACTCTATGAAAAAATTTAATCAAAATTTTTGAAATGAACTCATTAATAGTTGAATGCATTTAAAACAAATTTTTGGATTTTGAGTTCTTTTGAAACAACGTTGAAAATGATAAAAACAACATAAAAGCGTCAAAAATATATTTTTTGGATTTTATTTTTCACTATTTCTTGAATTTTTTGGAAAAACATTTAAAAAAACAAGAGGGAAAAAATTAGATTATGATATGTCTAATAGCATTAAAGGAGATGCAACATATCATATTGTTGCCATATTATTTTACATTACAAACTTGCATAGGTTCTAAAAAAGTAAATATTATTGAATAAATAACTTATTTATTGATTAAAATTTGATCCCTAGTTATCACCACTATCACAATGAACAAGATTTTATTCAATTAATATCCCTTTAAAGAAAAAGTAAACAAAAAAACAATCAAGTGAAAATTATATTTAATTAAACCCAATTAATTAATTTAGCATCAATAACCTGAAATTTATATTAATTACATAAAAATATATAAAAATCAAAATAACCATGCAACCTATGAAATATGACTAAGAATTAAACAAGAAATCAAAGGATCAAGAGCTTATCTCGGTAATAGAATGATGGTTAAAACAGGGGAGAAAAGGATCTGAGGACCAAAATATAGCAGAAAGGACTATTATTGAGTGTTTGTGAAATTTGAATTGGAGTGAGGAGGAGCAACTCGCAATATGTGCAAAGTTCATTGACTTTTGCTTAGTTGCAATTAAGTGGTGTTATCATTCTCTCAAGTGTTTGATGCTTTATAAAACACTTGTTTGTGTTGATATTTTGAAAATCAAAGATACAATTCTTTTAATTTGGATGGAAAGAAAAGCTAACTAATGGATCAATTAGAAAATAAACAAATTTATAAGAATATAATATACATAATTAAAAATATAAGAATATATTAGAGACTTGCCCAATTATATAAGAAAACAATAAGCATCCAAGTATCTCAACTTTTATTATGGTTGTAGTTTATTAATGTTTATCTATAAAAGATAAAGTAGTGTGGTTTGAGATTTATTTATATTAGATATGTGGTGGTTATGATGGTAATCAAAATCATTGATGATTGTTTGTGTATGATAAGATGAAGATGATGATAGTAATTGTTTTAAAGTGTATGACAAGTTATCACAGTTGATAATAATTATTAGTTGACTATGATGGAATGGGTGACAAATATGAAAATTTTAAAACTCGATGTTTTTTATATTTTGAGGAAACTATACAAATTCTCATATAGTTTGATCTGATTTTTTTTTTTGCCCCGTGTTCTTATAAATTCTACTTTACATCCTGTGCTAAACAAAAATTTTTAATAAAATACAATGTTGAGAATGTAAATTGTTTTTGAACATGTAAACTATAGGATGAAGAGCGTGGTTTATGAAAATATAGAGGGAAAATAAAATTCATATCAAACTATAGGAGAATTTTTGTAATTATCCCTTGTATTTTTATTATGAGTTGACGTAGATGTAAAATTCCTCCATCTTATTTATTTTTTCAATTTAAACTAATTTTTTTATTAGGTTTTATTTTTTTATGTGAGCATAATAATTTATAGGACCCTAAATGTATTTCATACATGTGTTAATAGAAGAAACTTGATATTTAGTTTACTCTCTTAAAGTCATAACATTTGCTCAAAAACAATTAAAGAAGAGACTCAATTACACAAATATTAAAAGTTACTACACTTATATGTCTATCTATAACATATAATGAATATGGTTAAGATTTGTTGGTATTAAAGCTTGACATATGACTAAGTGAATTATTGCTTTTTAAAACTAGAGTATTAGGGGTAATTTTAGAGAATAGAGAAATGTGTATTGAGAATTATATATTAAATTATTTTTTAATCCTTATTATGTGATAAAATGTATTAATATTGAGTTTGAATTTAATCAAAAGTTAAGGGTATTTTCAAAGAAAAGAGGAATGTGTATTAAGAATTTATATGTTAAATTATTTTTTAATCCTTATTTTGTGATAAAATGTATACATCCTTATTTACTTTTTTGTTATAATTTACACAAAAAAATAAAATAAAACTGATGATTTAAAAAATCAACACAAAAAACTAAAATAGAAAAGGAATCCCTATTCATTTATTGCGCATTAAGGCACATTTCACTGTTCATTCACTATTCATATATTGTTTATTGTCTTTTTACTCTATTTTGATGCTCAAACTTATTTTTTCTTCGATTGTATATTTTTATTGCTCAATTAAACCAATTTCTTGTAATTTGCAATTAAGAGTCAAAATCCTAAGTTAGAGGACTACAGTGTAAAAGACGAAGAAACCAAGTGGCCAATTACAACTATGCATATAAAAGTTATTTTCGGTTTAAAAGTTTTCTTTTCATTATTTTCTAGTCCTTTTAATTTTTAAAAACTCAATTTTGTTCATTCTCAATCCTCAAGGTTGAGAGAGGAGAGAGAAAAGTTGATGGAAAATAACATGTTAAGCGAAAATGTTTGTTCATCCACATTTCGGGCTCTAAAAAGGCAAAACTTGATATCAATGGGTTTCTCTTAAAAATAAGAGTTCATTGGTGGTGGTTTTTTCCATCAATGGTACCAAATAAATTAGATCCATACTCAAAAAATATTTTTAGATTCGTTTTGATTCTTGAGTTTTGAAGAGCTTTTAGGTTGTTTTGAGGTTTAAAAAGAAGTCATAGAGGTTTACAGGGTGTTTCAGAGTTTTTTTTTTTTAAAAAAAAGTAAAAATAAGCGTCAAATGTCAAGAACCCTCTTGCTTAATTTTTTACCCACCAAAGGTAGCCAGGAAATTTCTACAGCAACCAACAGGTTGTCTGCTACACCTTTTGTTTTCATATTTTTGAGATGGCATGTCATCCTTTGATAGTTGCCACAACAAGTGATGCGTCATTAACTCTTTTTTTTTATATATAAAAAAAATGAACAAATGACCTAGTTTTTTTTTAAAAAAAACTATAAGGCTAAATGCACAGACCTAACCTTACATCTCCACACATGCCTAACCATCTCTTTTTAGGCTAAGGAGCGCCCAACCAATTTATGAATTTTTTTAATTTTATAAAAAGATCCATAAAAATATATAATTATAATTATATTTATGTTATTATTCTATTAAATGCTTTTTATTTTTAAATTTATTTTCAAATACCATTGTAATAATTTTTTGATATTAACAAATGTTTTTTTCTAAACTATTCTTCTTCTTTTCCCTTAAAGTTTAATAAAAATTAGTTATAATTAAATAGATAGTATTGTATTTAAGATGCTATTTTGTTAGAAATTATTCAATTGTCATATAATAAAGGAAAAAAAGATCAAGAGCTCTTAGTTGTGCGGGATGATATATTTTAATATGCATTTATCTTCCACCTTTACAATTTAATTTTGAGTTTACATTGACAACTCTTTTTTTAACTTATTAATACGTATAATTCTTAATTTATTTTATTAGAATTATGTATCGACCTTTTGATTTATAATTAAAAAAATTTCTTGGTGTTAAGAAATGTATTGACAATACTTGCACATTCATTTTCTACAATTAGAATTCTCTTGATTCGGCTCGTAGCGGGGCGCGAGTCAAGAGACTAATATAAACTAAACAATAAACAAATTAAATTAAAAGGGAAAATTGCCTTTATTTAATTATCTACAAGTTTGCCATTATTTTTTATTCAATGACTAAATAACTCATGATGCATGAAAATAAAAAATCTTCTCATCAAAATAGCATACTTAGTGACAACTTATCACCCATTTACCATTACACAATAACCATCAATGTCTTTATCAAATCAATTATGGAATTTTTCATCATATAAACAACTTCATGAAAAAATTGAGAATTATAAGCATATTAATATCACGAGAAATAGTCCATCAACGTTTTAAATCAAACCTTAAACAAAAATAACTAAAAATAAAAAAAAACAATTATTGATCTACAACAATTAGAGAAATACAAAACAAAGCTCCTCCCACAAGAAAATTGATTTTTCTCTCAAGAAAGATAAAAAAAAATATTGGATTTAACCCAAGACAACAAAAATCTAGAAAAACAAAAACTTTATGTCATACAATTGAACAATATGATAAATGCATATGATCAGAAGAAAAGAAACTTGTATCTTCCTGAATTATATAGCTATTGTTTTTTTTTTCTAGCCAACCAAGATGTTCACATCTTTGATTTTTTCTCTGTTTTTTGGTTTCTATGTATGATAAACACTATGACACAGTACAATACTAATTCCATCATGAGTGCATAGAGAAAAACACAAAATTTGCTAAAGTTGAAGGATGACAATGTCGACTATGATAATCATATTTCTTCAGGGGGGAAGGAAAGAGTTTATTGCAGATGAGAAAAGAAGTCGAGGGATGTTTGAGAATGTGATAACGATTGTTTTTTAAAGTGCTTTTCATTAAAAAATATATCAAAATAATATATTTTTTAAATTTTATAAAAATTATTTTTGATATCAGCACATCAAAATGATATGAAAATACTAAAAAAATTAATTTAAAATAAAAAAATAATTTTTTTTAATTTTTTTAAAAGTATTTTTAAAAGCTAAAACAAGCTATCCATAAACGCAATAGATATATTCATTATAAGCTAAAGGACTGACGTAGCTTACAGGGATTTTATAAGGGTTCTCTCTAATTTTGGATTTTTACAAATTCTAGAGAAAGTTTTTGTTTAGATTAGAAAAAAAGAGAGAAAATGAGATAGAGTTGTATAATGAGTTTTTGGATATATATAGGCTAGTTTTATTATTTTAAGTGATTTTAACTTCTTGACACCGAGGATATTTTCCGTAATTTACCACAGTAAAATATAAAACAGACCAGATGCTCAGTATAATTTTCCATAATGATTTTGCAAAAGTCTGTTTCTAGTTATCTCTTATATAACGACAAATTGATAATTCAATTTGTGAAAGCCGTGCTATGATTCTGACGTGGCAATTAATCGTAGAGCAAGCACGGGATCGTGTGATGTGACGTGCTGCGAAGCGAGCTGCACCCACCTCAGCGTGAGAAGAACTGTTTAAAATTGAAATAAACATGAGCGGGAAGAATTTACACTTTCGTCTCTCTTTCTTTCTATTTCAAAAGAACTCTCTCTCTCTCTCTCCCTCTCCCTCTCTCCCCTCCCGTTTGTTTTCTTAGATCTGCAGATATCAGTTTTTCTTCACTACATTTCTGCGACGCTTAAGGTACTCTCTCCATCTCTTCACTACAGTTTTTCTTAAACATTGATCAACACCATATCTTGATTGCTGTAGGAACTGAAATCAATCATCGATATTGCAATCAGCTAGGCTAAATTTAGGGTTTTACAAGAAATCTCAATTTCTGATATTTTTTTAATTAAAGGAAAAAAGAAAAGGAAATGGGAGTTGAGAACTATCACGTGATAGAGCTAGTAGGTGAAGGCTCGTTTGGCAAAGTTTACAAAGGAAGGCGCAAGTACACGGGCCAGGTAGCCACTTCAATCCTTCTGTGTTTCACTACTAATAATTAATCTTGATTTTTATCCTATCTTATTTTTTTTAATGATGAAATGATAGACTGTTGCGATGAAATTTATTATGAAACATGGGAAAAGCGACAAGGATATTCATAATTTGAGACAGGAAATTGAGGTGATCCCTCCTTTCTTTTTTTGATGATATGGAATGTTATTATCTGGAAAAAATAAAATTGTGCATTGTGATTATTATCATTATTATTATTACTGGGTGCAGATTCTAAGAAAGCTGAAGCATGAAAATATTATTGAAATGCTTGATTCCTTTGAAAGCCCACAAGAGTTCTGTGTTGTCACGGAATTTGCGCAGGTTCGTTATCCATCACAACAAGCAAACATCTATTTGTTATGGATTTTTACTTTTCAGACTAGGCAAGAGCTAAGATTTGTTGATGTGCAGGGTGAACTATTTGAGGTACTAGAGGATGACAAGTCCCTTCCTGAAGAACAGGTTCAAGCGATTGCGAAACAGTTGGTAATTCCTTGAGCTCCCCTCATTTTCCCCTTCTTCTCTTGATTCAAACTGATTGCTAAATTGCTCTTCAGGTTAGAGCACTTCACTATTTGCATTCGAATCGTATCATCCATCGGGACATGAAGCCGCAAAATATACTTATTGGTGCGGGTTCAGTTGTGAAGGTCGGATATGATAGAGATTATTTTTTTCTTGTTTTATTTTCCACTTAGGTATTGGTGACCTTTTCTTTAAATCTCTTGCTTTGTTTTTCCTATCAAGGGGAGTCTTTCATGGTAACATCATGTCTTACTGTTGCTTCATTTAAATGCCACTGTATATCAGATACTTAGCGGGCTTTCAAAGAGCAATGTATCTTGAGGTGAATTTCTATATGCTCTGTTTTTTTTTTGGTTTGTTACAGCTTTGCGATTTTGGCTTCGCACGTGCTATGTCCACAAATACTGTGGTTTTGCGATCCATAAAAGGTAAGGTCTGGTGTTTTACCACTTCTGAGGATTCCTTCTTATCCCACACTTCACTTGCACTTTTATTCATCATTCCCAGGCACACCACTATACATGGCTCCAGAACTTGTACGGGAGCAACCATACAATCACAGTGCTGATTTATGGTCCCTTGGAGTTATCCTGTACGTGCAGCGTCCCTTTTTTTGTGTATTTGTGTGTGCTTGCGTGCTCTCATTTAGATGTTGATCTCATGCCATGTTTGAATTTGATTCTGGTGGTCATCTGAATGGTATCAGTGTTGCAATTTTTTCTTCAAAATCTCATGCTGCTAGGATTTTAATTTCAGGCATTTTTTCTGAGACATTTTCTGAATTCAGAGTGGTATGTCATGAAAAAATATATATTGATAAAATTCCTCACATAAATGTTCCAAACTGAAATACGACTTAAAGATATAGGGTTTTGCTAAAAAATTTCAACCATTATGAGTATTTTCTATCACAGAACCTGTGTCTACTGAAGTGTTGCATCTTTTTTTTTTTTTTCTTGTCTTCTATT
>Ga0307517_10013038_pt1 | contig 11332 bp, 3 predicted proteins | sample 23_EM_MG_FD_194515 | JGI IMG/M metagenome (GOLD analysis project Ga0307517, IMG submission 194515) | Populus trichocarpa ectomycorrhiza microbial communities from riparian zone in the Pacific Northwest, United States - 23_EM | ecosystem: Host-associated > Plants > Roots > Unclassified | place... | reverse complement strand
ATAATCTTATCTCTCTTGATAACTAAGCTGCCTTTAATTATCTGGGATGGGTTTTTTTTTTCATATTTATAGAAAAAGAAAAAAAAGAAGGGAAATATTTGAATGGCTTGTTGACGTTTCTTGTATTGAAGGACAACCTAATTGGATGTTTGATTCTATTCAAAAGAGACTTGGGAGCTGGGTGTACACGTTATGTTAGAGATTTACGAGCCTCTCAACGTCAGTGTCTTGGGTTGAAAAATCAAAGTCAGTACTGCGATGGAGACTTATCTGTCTGCATATATAGCCCCGATCGACCTAGCAAATAGCAATAATTTAAATAACTTGACACGTCATTAAATCAAATCATTTTTTTATGGATCTTAATGTATAGAGAGAATGATAAATTTATATGTTGGTGAAAGATATGAAAACTATATAAAATACATACTCTAATTTGATTCACAACTCGGTCCATCCAAAGGAAACGGTGTAAGAAAAATGATTTAGTACAATAAAATATGTTGGATTAATTAATTAATTGTTAGGATGATTCCATGCATGCAATAAAATATCCTTCGGATGATCCTATATTAATAATATAAACAAGATGCTAAGACCATCTCAAATAGCTCCAAAAACAACCTACTATAAGTCTAAGGTGACGAAAACAGATGTTGCTTCGAGGAAGCTACACTAAGGCCCGAAGTGGCACAGTCTTTGTTTCTCTCCCAAGGAATGGTGAAAAGTATGCACTTTTACTTTGACCGAAGATTGTCTCCTCGGCATGTATATGACTAGCCTCCATGTTTGTTCCTTTCCATGCTAAATAACACGTTGATACAGCATCATACCGAGAATTGAAGAGTACAAATCAAAGCCGCCATGAGTGACACTATGGCTAGTCAGTCGAGTGATTGGGTGCAACTCTATCAACAGGGCAGCATTCATGGACAGGCAACATCTTCCTTTGTATTCTCGGATGCCACCATTGTTAATGTAACAAGTGGTGCATCTGATAATATCATAAATCCAAACAGCTCATCGATTACATCAAGTACTGGTGATCAGAGGTTGACCCCTCAAGGTTGTGTGTCGAAGCCAGTCACAAGGAGGTCTAGAGCTTCAAAGAAGACGCCAGCAACCCTCATCAATGCCAGCACTGCTAATTTTAGAGCCTTAGTGCAACAATTCACTGGCTGTCCTCCTAGTACCTCAATTTCATTTGGGAGCCACAAGGGCCCGATCAACTTGAATTTTGGACTCGGAAGTGCACAAAACCATAGCTGTGCTACTGCAGAAACGGAGCCTCTTGGCAACAGCTATTATCATAGACGACTATCTCAGATGCAGCAACCGAGGCAAAATGCACAGCAACTGCACCAGGACCAAGGATGCAATGTTTCACTTGATAATCTTCCTAATAGCAATGGTTACTCCTCGGTTTCTAGTGACCTTGGACCACATTTAGAGATGCCAGCTGATTATGGGCTTTTCAATATGGACGATATTGCTCTGCAAGAGCTTGTTAACGAGTCTTTCTCCGATGAAAACATGAACAATATCGATTGCTTTTAGGGATAGTACTTAACCATATACCAGACGAGGTATTGTTTTCAGGATCTCCCTCTCTTAGAGAGCCATATTGTATGTTTATCCATCATTTTCACACGCATGTATGCAAAGAAGGGTTATTTTGTGTGGTTGTATTGAAACTGCTGGCATGACAAACAATTTTAAGATGATTATTTGTGATGATTGGATTGCATTTTTGTTCTTTATGTCATGTGCGACAGCACAGGGTGCTCCTCAATGGGATGGTGAATGACTTCCTTTAAAAATTAACGTTTATATTTAGTTATTTTTCTTTACGAGGAGCTTGGATTTTTTTTTTGGAGTGGCTGTATGTCTTCTTTTAGATTATTCTTGAAGCATTTTCTGAAAATAATGAATTTTTTCTAATGAAAATATTGAAAAGGTAAAATTGGGAACTGTGTCTTTGTGGGTACGAAATATTTACAAAATTTAAAAAATAAGACATCAAAAATCTAAAATAAATAATAAAAAAAGCCTACTGGATCAAGGCCTTTCCAAGGGAATATGACTGGGCTAAAAAATAACGAGGACAAATTATTGAACTTGAAAATCACGAGTAACTGCAAAATAATTCATTGTTGGGATTGCATGATTCTCCAATATTTAAATTAGAGAAAATTATATCGAGTTTCCTATTGGTTTGATTGTTTTTTGCTCTCTTTTTATATCTTGAAAAATTACACTGGTGAATCCAAATTTTCAAATCAAATGAAATGACTAAACTAGTCTTTAATATATATATATATATAAACACCTATAAATAGAAAATCAAAAACTCTCTCTCTCTCCAAACACATTATCTCTCCCTCTCTCTTAAAAAAAAAAACAAAATATAAACCTAATTTAACCAAGATAAAAACTAGGGGTGAGCAAAAAAACAATTAAACTAAAAAAACAAAAAATAACCGAAAAAATCAAATAGAGAAAAACAAACCGAATTGACCGTTTAGAAAACCTAAAAAAAAACTTTGGTTTGATTTCGGTTTCAAAAATCTAAAATCAATTTAGTAAAACTGAATCAGTTCAACTAGTATTAAACTCTACTATAAAATGCTAACAAGTATAAAAAAAAACCCTAAAATTAAGCCCCACTCAGTCCTCTCAAAACATAGCCTCCCCCTCCTCTCACACTCCCTCTCCTGTTCTTTCTTGTTCTATCTCAAAGGTAAAATGAAAAATCGATCAAATTATAGGAGTCTCAATATGGTTTTTCCTTTAAATTAACAAAAATACATGAGTAATGAAGTCTTGGAGACTATATAGTGTTTATGTTTATTGAAATATAATAAAGAAGATAGTAAGAAAATGCTCAAATAATTCTTGGCATTAAAGCTTATGGAGTGAGAATTTATGAAATTATACTCTATATTATCTAGTGGTTCAAGATCATTTGTATAGCCTTGAACCATGCCAACATGCCAACATTATACTTACTTTAATAACCATGCCAACATGCATGCGGATAGAGGTAAAGTAAGGAACACACTATGACACTTGCTTTAATAACCATCATTTGAGATAATAACCTTTTATGATTGATAGTTCATTATTTAATGAAAAAGATATTATCATGTAGGTCATTCATTGTGATGAATTAAGATTTATTAGTATATTTTTATATATGTTCTTTCCAAAAATATGTTGGATCAAGAAAAACATACAGATAATATTTTTCTCGTATTCTCGAGCATATTGAGCTGAGTCTGGCGCTGGCCAGACCCAAGTGTTGTTGGGTTTGGCCAAAGCTAGACCCAAATGTGGCTGGGTCTGGCACCTGATAGGCCCAGAGGCAATCTGAGTTTGGCTAATGCCAAATCAAATTGTTGCTAGGTCTGGTGCTATCAAGCCCAGCGTGTGGGTTTGAAAATTAGTTACGCCTAAGCGCAACCTAGGTTTGGTGTCTGCTAGACCCAGACACAATTTAAATTTGACGCCTACTAGACCCAGCAACTTGGCCTAACGCGTTGCCAGGCCAACAAGGTAGGCTATCTAACGTCATCAGTTCCATATATTTTTATATAAATCTTAAAGGAATTATTTCTCAGCAAATAGGCTTAATTAAACAAATTTACACTCCACTAACACCATTAAATGTATTCAAATCTTTCATGGCTTCTCATGTCTCCAACTTTTAGCTAGATAAAATTAGTGGAATATAGCTCACAATACAACTTAAAATATCAAATGTGAAATTGCACTCCAGCTCCGACTCTCCATAAAATGACAAGATTCATGAGCTATAAATACATAATGGATCCTTCAAAATAAAGGTTCACAATCTTTATTCTCTACTACATACATATTTTCATAACATCTCTCTCTAGAATATTATTGTATTTTCTCTCTCTAAAAAGTTACTTACTTAAGCATTTGAGAGTTCTCATATCTACCAGATAGGACCTTTTACAGGTACTAATCAAAAGCTACATTGGCCTACTAAGCACCAAGTACAAGTTATTAACCACCTTGGTTAAGGAGAATATATGAGATTGCTAAGATTAATTGATTAACCAATTATTCAACCCAAAAACCGTGTTTCTAAACTATTTGGATTTTTTAGGATATCATAATCCTTAACATTGTTCTATGGACCTAGTTATGATGGAATAATGCGAGAGTATTTAATGCTAAATACTTATTTTACAGAGAGAAGGTGCAATGATTCAAAGTTGGGTTTCTCCTGTCTAGGCTTGTGTTTCTTGAAATGTTTGTGTCCAAGTTTGTGCCTTCGAGTAAGCTGACCTCTTTTTTCAAGAGTGTTGCATTGTTAGGTTGTATGAACACTCTAGGCCTATATTGGAGGCTAATTGATTATGGGCTAGTTAGGCAAATAGATTTTTTAAAAGTTGTCTCTCATCCGAATCCAATAGAACATTTAGGCCACATGTCAACCCCAGATCCAAATATATGTAATTTGTATTCATGCTTTCGACTTCTAAACACATTCCATGATTAATTAGTTGTTTTACTCAAGGTCTTGCTTCATGTTTTACATTATAAATCATTAGCGACTGATTTCTCAGTTTAATTAATATTCTTTTATCAATAATGTTTCAATTTAACATTAAAACATGAAGTATGTTTGTCATGTTAAATCATGTTTATTCTCTACATTATAGTCATTGATCATTTAAATAAGATTTGAAACTCTTTTCAAATCTCATTCCACCTTAGTCAAGGATTTTTCAAAATATTTTTTCTAATTCACCTAAGGTGAAGAATCATCTTTTAATCACTCGAGTATTTTTATATAGTTTAATTTTATACCCAATGTCTGTCCTCTCATTACCTCGATTAAGATAAGGTGTAACATGATCAAAGCATAACATTCTCTATATAATATAACTTAGTGATCTCAAGTCTAAGAACCACATAACTTTTTCATAGACATAAGTGATCTTTCCTTACAAAATTCTCACCCGAGTCAATTCAGTGTACATGTTTTTTGACAAGCACCTACATATTAGTTCTAGACATCTCTTATACCTCAGCTTATGAGAATAATTGTTTCCTTTCATTAAAAAAAAAGAATATAATATACTCTAATCTCTACAACTTTAATAAATATTCAGTATTTAAGAGAATATCGACCAAGAACATTTTAGAAACAATACTTTGATGTAATATGAATCTCATAATTATAACAACTTTATAATTTCATTTACAAAGTATTTTTATCTCATGGACTTTATCTTTACTCTAAATTCATAAATCAAATATTACATTGTTAATCTAATATTATATAAATATTAAAGATAAATTAAGTATTTATTAATAATAAATATATATTTACATTAATATAATAATAATGTTATGTATAATCAACCGATTGATTACTTCACATATTAAACTAACAAATACATTATGTACCATTGTGAAACTTTGATGAAATGCAAGAATTCCAGGAGTAGCTAGCTTTCGGCGTTTTGCTTTAACCACATATTTAAAAATTAAAAATATTTGGTTAATTAATATATGTTATTTTAAAAAAAAACTTGGCTCACTAAAAGCTGTATTTTATAGCTTTCTTAAATCTATTTTTTCAAACAACGATTAAAAAAGCTAACAAAATGCTAAACACACATGTAAAATCATTTTTACAAAAACACTTTCATCACACTCTCTAAACTATGAAGCTTGAAGATTCAATGAAAAAACAAATCCCTTCAATAAATAGTTTCCATTTTAATGCAAACATACTTGAATTATAACCAATGTCAATTCAAACAAAAACACAATTGACATTAAAAATATGTTTTTAAGGGACTTTGACTATAAACCATGATGTGGAAGCCTGGTTCATTGTAAATCGTATGAATACTTAATGCTAAATAACCACCAAATCAGCAGTTAAATTGATAAACAAACTAGGAATGCAATTCAGTTAGACAAGCAAATCATTCAATACATTAACACTTTGGGATAATGTTCTCAAATCATCTGAAAAGAAAAGAATCACTCATTCAAAAGCAATTGCCTATATAGTTACATGAAAGAAAGCATTGCTAAAACATACAGAAATCACTAGGGTCTTCTAAACTATGACCAACTTCAAATCATTCACAACCAACTACTAAGAAAAAAAATAGAGTACGAATTATAAAGCACCATCGATCTTGGGAATGACAATGTTAAGCACCCCGTCATTCATAACAGCACTAATCTTATCAATCTGATACTCACTAGCAGGGATATTAAATTTGCCTGAATAGTTTCTAGCACCATGAAACGGGCCCTTATCTTTCTCTTCACCTTTGAAATGCAAAGTGTTGTTTTCAAACCACACCCTCACTCCTTTGCTTCCAATTCCAGGCATGTCAACCCTCCCATACCAACAATCATCTTCCACTTTCACGTCATATGGAAGTTGATTTCCTTCATCTTGAAAGGGATGCCAGTAAAGCACCTCCCAAAATTTTGGGCTAACTTCTGAAATTGAATGAATTCCAAAACACACAAACAAAATATTGATTAGAGGGAGGCATTACTAGTCCATTACAGAAAAAAGCCCTGGCTCAGCCATTGTTAGCCTCCATGCTCTTGGAACAACAATGATTACCGGGGGTGGTTTTACAAGTGGAATTTATATATAATTCGAAATGAATAGCAATATTTTCTCTTAGTAAACTCTCCCAGAAAAGTTTCTACTAACACCACAGAAAAAATCATGCACTTTGAAAATTTACTCCTAGCGTATAACATTTTCATTCAAAATTTATCAACATCAAAATAAAAAAGAAAGAAAGAAAAAGCTGATAGCCTCGCTTCAAAACTCAAAGGTAGAACTAGAACTTTATAATATAAATATAAGATAATCCAAGGGTTAATCGATAAAATAAATCAACGAAAGGTTCTAGCACTGAAGAAAATAAGCAAGTTTAGAAGATACAAGTGAGATAACCCTTCAAACAAAAGGCCAAAAATTCTTCAAAGAAATAAAAGCATAGCCAACTCAATAATTAGTCTTTTTAAACCCTAAACTGAAACATTTAAGAAAAAAATGCAGAATCTGCCCATGATTATCGCTCTACAAAATTTACAAAAAGAGATAGTGATAAGAGATAAATAACCTGGATGATCAGCCTTTATTTTCTTTCTCATATCACTGACCATCCGATGTGCTGTCTTCGTTAGGCTTTCAAAGTCTTCACGATTATCAAAATTCGGAAATTGAAAATCTGACAACCAGTTAAACTTATCAACTATTACTTTTTTTTACAGTGAAACAGAAACTAAATAAATAACAAAAAATTAGTAATGATTATAACCTGGATTGATGGACTTTATTTTCTCCTTCATATCACTGATCATTCTTGAAGCTTTCTCTGCAAGAGTTTCCATATCTTCGTTTTGTTCGAGGCTTTGAGTGGAATCGGCTGGGTCATCTTTGGGTGGAGCGCTGAGCGTGCACGTGGTGGCGTGGAAAGAGCGGGCGGAGGTAACGGCGGGGCGAGGGTGGTTCAAGCGGAGAAGCCTGGAGATAAGTGCTGATCTTGAGAAAGCCATTACAGGGGAATGGGATTATTGATTTGATGATGGGGGGATTTATTTTATTTTTTAGGGTTTAGGGTTTATGAAATGTGACGACGACGCAATTTCTCAGCTAATGGGACCGGTGGCGTTCCATAAAAGGATATTGTTTTGGGCTACGGGAATTTGCGGAGCCCAGTTTATAAAAATTTGATATGCTCCAGTGATTTTAAAGGCCTACCTGATCAGATAATTACATATATAAATAATTTTATCCATGGCTATTAAATGGCTGTTAAAGCAGAGTTTGGTAGAGATTGTGTTTTAAAATAATTTTTATTTTAAAATATTTTTTTATTTTTTAAAATTTATTTTTGATGTAAGCACATCAAAACAATCCAAAAATATCAAAAAAATTTATTTAAAACAAAAAAATCAAAACGTTTTAGAAACTCGATTCAATCACATTCAAAAACATACTCTAAATAAAACCCACCAATCCAAAGCGACGAGGATGGAAACTACATAATAAGAAACACAACAAAAATAAATATCATAAAATTATGTTAAATAGGATATCACACAAATTTTAAATCACAATCTTATTATTAAATATATAATTTGTCTCAAACTCATTAAATAAATTTAAAAACTAACATAAACAAATTAGAAAACTCAAAAAAATAACAAAATTAACTCAGAACAGAACCTTTTAATCGATTGGTTACAAAATTTAAACATGATACAACTATTGAATAAAAAAATCAAATAACTTTTTGGTAGGCAGATTATAAATATATTTTTTATTTTAGCAATTCGAACAATCACAAAATATATTTTACATAACACAAGTTATATTTAAAAAAAATCACAAATAAATAAATGCATACTATTATAAAAATTCTAAATTTAAATGTGAAATTTAAATTTTTACATGCATTAAGTTCATCATATAGAACAAAACTTAAATGTACTTAATTTTAACTTAATTATTGCTTTTTTATTACAATTTTTTCATTACTAAACATCGCATTAAGATTTTGAAATTTAAAGTTTAACTTAAAACTATATAAGCATATAAATTAAAGACCTTAAAATGATCAATTTATTATAAATATAATGAAAATAAGTGGCTTTTAACATGAAAAAAAAATCAAGACAAAAAATAAAATAAAAAAGTGAGGTGGTGGACTTGGATGGCAGGCTTGCACGCCTAGGCCATGGGTGCAACTGTGCAAGGCCCATTAACATGAACTTCCTTTTTTAAGAAGGATCCATTAACATTAATATCCATGTTTCTTATGGATGGAATATGATTAACTAAAACTTTTTCTTTCCTGGTTTTTTTTTTTTTTTTCACTTATCTCTCCTTTTTTAAAATCTAGATCTTGAAATGCAAAAGAAATTAAGCATAAGGATCGAATTGTAAAGGTTGAGAAGTACAAAAACCTAATTGAAATTGAATTTTAGTTTATAGGCATAATAGTGGAGCTAAAAAGAGGCGGGAGGGGGCCATGGCCCCTCTAAAATTTGTTTTGGTCCCTATAGTTATATAAGGTGTTTAAATATGTCCCTTTATTATTTTAAATTAATCCCTTCTATTTCTTTTATAATAAAAAATTTTTTTTACAATAATAAATAGTTTCTCATGTGATGTAACGTCTGGATTTACATATTTTTTCCGTTTAATGTAAACTGAAATCGTTTATCCGCGAGAGAAAAAGCATAATTAAACCCTTTTTTCTTATTTTTGATAGCATGCACTAACATTAAAGAATATGTATTAAATTTAAATTATTCTATAAATAATTCACTTGCACTTTTAATTATTAATCACAAGATCTAATAATTATTATGTTGATTTTTACATATTCTTTTATTTTTAAAAATCAATAACTCGTTGAATTATATGAAATACATAACGAATTAAGGCAGCATAAATAGAGCTTAATTTACAATTTATTTATCATCTAAACATCACCTTTTGGTCTGCACAGTACAGGACTTCCATGGCGGCAGCAGCAACCCTAAAGAAAGATTAACAAACGAAGACACGGAGCTAGAACATCCCCTGCATAACCAACTGTCAAATAATAAAACCTCACTCAATCTTAACCTCGTGCACGTTCTTCATCTCTTCCTCTTTCACTTTAGGCACCATTAACTTCAAAACACCGTTCTTCATTTCACCTTTAATCCCATCAAGCTTGTAAAGATTTGAAGGCAACTCGAGTCTGCTAGAGTACCTCCTCCTTCCACTCCCATCGCCTTCCTTCGATTCTTCGCCTTTGATGACAAGGGTATTCTGCTCCACGATCACCTTTACATCCTCTTTGCTAAGCCCAGGCATGTCCATGCATATAAAAAGACCATTCTCGTCCTCCTTCACGTCAAAACCTCGCCTTGCAATCGAAGCTCCAGCACCACGTGAGGCAGCCGGAAGGAAAGGGTTGTCCAAGAACTGGTCCATTAGGTTCAGGACCTGGCTTAGACTCCTCTTTGGGAATAGTGGATCGAACGCATCTGTGTACAAAAAAAAAAGTATTTATATTAAATAAATAAATCAGATCTTACATTTCTTGGATTGGACAATTTTCTTTGTGTTGCATTATATACAAAAACTACAAAAGATATTTGAAATAAAATTCCTATGGAAAATTTGTTGCAGGAAATATGAGTGAATTAACTTAAATCGAATCACAGAGCCTATCCAAGTTTGATAAGAAGCCTCAAGTATATTGTCCTCTAATTACTAATCAAATGAAACTACTGAAAATGTTTAATGTTCAGGGGTTTCACTCAATTGTTGAAAAGTGCTTAATGATCAGGTGTTTCACTCAATTGTTGAAAAGTCCGATCACCTGTGATTTCTTGCCAGGCAGTTGTGGAAATTTAAAATCTTGCTTAAATATAACAGGTACCTGAGAAGAAACTTGGAGTAGTATCACCACGGCGAGCAGGGCTACGATCAGAGGAACTGCGGCGATCAAGCTCGACCCTACCATAGTCACCTGGGGCAATGCCTCCGGTGTTGGCGACCTGAGACTGAGAATCAGTGTTGAAGGAACGAAAAACAGAGACGGAACGAACAGGGTTGGTGAGCTTAGCAAACAGAGGAGAAGCGGTGGCTCTCCTTAGAGCGACAGATGTTGCCATTTTGTTTTGGACTAGAGAAAAGTTGCTTGTTTTGGCGTGGGGTTTAAGGTGGTGCAGCAACTTGGAGGGGTGGGTGGGTTTAATTATATAAGAAGCTTAGAATCATCCTCGACAAAAAGAGAGGGGAACAGAAAGTTCCAGAGCGGTGGAGAAACAATGTTCTAGAATTACCTCCATCAGCACACAAGTGAATTCACCACCTTTTTTTCACACGATAGAATTCCGGATTTCATATTTTCTGGGGCTTTTCTTATGAAAGTATCCTTCTATTCATCGTATAGTTATTTCGTTATTTTTCAAAAAAATTATCAAAAAAGAAAACGAGTACTTTAAATCCAAACATAATAATTTTGCGTGTAAATCGCTTATGAAAAATAATAGAATTTGCTAATAACACCATGCATCTCACTGGTTTTTCCAGCATAACGAAATTGTGTAGATTATGAATAGTTCTTAGCATCCCATTACCAGAATCACTCAAATTGAAGGGGGGGAGGGGGGGGGGCATAATCATCCACCTTAGGTTACAAAAAGAATCTTCATGAAGGTGTCAATAAAAGCACAGGTCACACCGCATGGCGGCTACATACAACATATCACCTGACCTAAACAATTTTGCTAGTTGCAGAAA
>Ga0307517_10013037_pt1 | contig 11332 bp, 8 predicted proteins | sample 23_EM_MG_FD_194515 | JGI IMG/M metagenome (GOLD analysis project Ga0307517, IMG submission 194515) | Populus trichocarpa ectomycorrhiza microbial communities from riparian zone in the Pacific Northwest, United States - 23_EM | ecosystem: Host-associated > Plants > Roots > Unclassified | place... | reverse complement strand
TTTATCCTGTTAAAAAAGGATTGCTGCCAATAATTGTTGGAAATCACGAACACTCATAAATAATGGCTTCTAAAACAGGGGCCTTAATATGTTTTTTTTTATTTATATCCTCCTCGTAGTCGTCATGCAAAAGTTAATGCAGCTTGAAAAAATAAAAATAATTAAATTATCATAAAAAAACTAATAAAAAGAACTGAGTTACAAACAAATATAAAAGTATAAGGGTTCAATATTGGATTTTTTAATTTGAAAGGATTAATTAATTATTCCATAAAAAACGTAAAGATCAAATAACAATAATAATTTACTCTAAATGGGGCTTGCAAGCCTCTAACCCAATCGTCAGCATCTGGGAAGGTAAGAAAGATAGTGTACATCACATTTCTGCAGATAAATCCAGTGCCTGCTGCCCATGACGTACTGGAAGAGGAGTGAATTAATCGAGACCATTTTGATTTTGACTTGGCTCATAAAATAAAACCAAGTAGACTAATCTAACCACTAAATATCTTTTACACATTTTACAAGGTACTGAAAGTCAAACAAGTTAAATCCAGGCACCTGTAGAAAGTCTTAATTTCTTGGGCCATTTCTTCTCCAAACATCAGGTCAGTGCAGTAGAGACGCCTGCTTGACTAAGAAAGAGCATATTAGTGTTCCAACAAATACGTACAATTTGTCAAATACGTACAATTGAAGCTTCCATCTTGAAAGGTGGCTGATGAAAAATCAGATAGTAACCTTAAACCAAACCATGCAATTTGTCAAATCCCATGTCCCACTCCCATTACAGCCATGCTGACTGAGTCTTCTTTTAATTCCTATGCCTTGTATATATCAAGCACCAATATAGAAAAGATAGTCACTCTCACAAATACGTTGGAGTCCGTAGAGTTCGCCAACAAATTATAGTTTTCTGGGAAAGGAAATCTCTTGCTGGGAAGATTATTGAAAATTGCGTAATTAAGCTATCAGAGACTTGTTCAATGGCAAAATATAAACTTATCGGATGCCTTCTCCAACAAGACTAAGTGACTACTTCTCCAGGTTCTGTAGAGATCATCGATCGAGTCCACACAGCGGGAAGGCATCAGAAGTAGCGGCTCCGGTTGGATGTCGGTATGTGTTTGTCAATGCCATCTTGCTTCTATCTAGTATTAACAGTTTGAGTAAGCCTCAAAAGTTAGAAACTGAACTGGCCTTTAAATAAACTTCCATGTACATACTTCTGCGTTTGATTTGGTGTGCAGGATTAGAGTTAGGTGGCAAGAGTTCAAGATATTTAGGTACAAAAACTCCATTTTCAAACAAAAGAGGGAGTAGCCTGCCAAATCCATTCATTCCTCTTGAAGTCAAAAGAGTTACTAGTCAGTTATCAAATTCAGCCTCTTTTTTTTTTTTTTTACTGGAACTCCAATCTGTTGACCTAAAGCTTCTGCTGCTTATATTTGTTTTTGAACCACTTCCATGTACATAGAAGTGGTTTTGTTTTTTTCCCCCTATTTTGGGGGGCAAGTTTAAAACTATATTACCTGGCTAGGAATATTCTCTAAATCCAGTTTCCTGTTTATTGACCTTTTCTTGAATTGAGCTCCCAAGCTCTTAATTGAGGTTTTATGCCGCTAATCAAACTTGAGAAAAACATCTTGTGTGAGAGGCTTGCTAATCTTGTCGTTTTTTGTTTTGTTTCTCCAGCCCAGCAAAAATTCAACTTCATCTGCTAGTATTGCCAAACACTTGCTGACATTAATTTCGGAGATCATTGAATCTATTACATGGGTGGAAATAGAAAAGGAAAACTTGGCTGAAATTGGATGCTACCTTTACCGAATTTGCCCAGTCATAATGGAGTTGCAGAAAGCTGAGTACACCACGAATAATGCAACAGAAATCCTTCAATCCCTATCCAGAAGCATCACCGAGGCCAAGGATCTTGTAAACAAATGCCAAAGAGGCACCATCTCAAATTCTGAATCTGAACTGAAAAGCAACATGTCACATCTGGAAAGGGTGATAAAAGAGATGGGCGCATGCTTGACCTTGATACCTTCATCAACATTTCAAGGCCAAGAATACGCAGAAGTTTCAGTTCAAGCTCTTTCAAATGAAATGTTGAGTGCTCACTTTGAAGTTGGCCAAAGCCAAGGATTGCAGACCAAAGAGCTGGATCCACACAAGAATTTCTCAGAGGAGGGACGAAACGAAGAATCTGTAACAATAGAATCAGATCTCTACCGTGCCAGTGTTGAAGAGTCCACAGATAATTCTCGGGAACTAAATGATCCAGACTTTGTAGAATTCCTGAAACCCACAAGTCTCTGCAGGCCAAGGAAACACATCAGCAGTAGCAGCTCATCAACATCATTGGCAAGGATGACTGATCATATGGAGCCTTTGTATCAAACTTTCTACTGTCCATTAACGAAGCAGATCATGGATGATCCAGTGACCTTACAAAGTGGAGTGACATATGATAGGAAAGCAATTACCGAGTGGTTGGAAGAGTCCGATAACTCGCAGGGAATTTTCTGCCCAACCACAGGGCAGAAGTTGCTGAGCAGAGTTCTAAAAACAAATGTAGCTCTCAAGACCACAATAGAGGAATGGAAAGAAAGAAACGAGGTAGCAAGGATAAATATTTCACGTTCAGCTTTATTTGTGTCTGCTTCACCGAGTATGGTGCTTGAAGCAATAAGGGATTTGCAAGACATCTGCAAAAGGAAACAGTATAATAAGATACAAGTTCACAATGCTGGAATACTTCCATTGCTTTGTAAGCTTCTGAAGTACAAAGATAGAGATGTTAGATATGCAGCACTGGAGTTATTACAAGAGTTGACAAAAGAGGATGATGATTCCAAGGTTGTGCTCTTCTTTCCTAAAATGTTTACATGATATCATAAGTAAAAGAAAAGGTAGAGTACATGTGTGTTTGCGTGCATGTGTCATGATTTTAGAATGTCATCCAGAGGAAATTTGAAGTCACAAGTAAATTTCTGTCTCAATGGTCTAAAACTAGGCAATGCGGAGAGAAGATTTGCTTTCAATTGGTTAAACCAATGTCTACCAGTATTATCATCAGGAGCAAAAACTGTTCAATTTTCAAAAAGACACCCATATTCTTCATCTTATTTCGCAAAAAGTTTATATCACCAGCCAACACACAATCAACCAAGCCATTTGCTTGCCGGGGAGGCTTTTATGTGAATCGGTGCATTTGCCTCCAAGGAAGCTCACCTGCAATTGCTTAGCAATTAGACGACCATAATTGACCAAAACATGGCTGAAACTTCTGTTATATGTAACATGCATCTTTTTGAAGAAGCCTCAACAATTCAAATTGTTCTCTATGGGTCTGAATATGAACCCTAACATGAGGATACACATTTATCTAGAAAATAAGCCATTGAAATCCATGAATACTATTTCCAGGAATTGTAACTCAACTCTGGTGATTTTCTGTGCAGATAATGATATCTGAAATGGTGGACATGCCAACAGTAATCAAGATGATGTCAAGTGGTCACCAGCCCATAAGGCATGCAGCATTACTACTACTACTTGAGCTATCAAGGTCCGAATCATTGCAGGAGAAAATTGGGTCAGTTCCTGGAGGAATTCTGATGCTGATCAGAATAAAATACAATCAGCCTGATGATGCCTTCTCTTCAGAAAAAGCAGATGAAATCTTAAAGAATCTAGAGAGTTCTCCAGAAAATATCAAGAAGATGGCAGAAAATGGACTCTTGGAACCCCTTCTAAAGCATCTCACTGAAGGTAACTCCCGAAACCTCTCAGAGTCTACCAAAAGCATAGCCGGACGTCTTGTGGAAAAAAAAATAAAAAAATTGATGCATTAGCAAGCATGTTGAATGGCAAAGTTTTTCTTTCTTTTAATTAAAATGGTTCGAACTAGTCACTCTAATTGTGGATAATTAGTTTAAGAGAATTGGTTTTTCTGGACAGCTTAAATAATGAAAAAGAATTTCCTTGTGTGCAAATAAATATTATATGCCTCAACAACGTTAATGGAAATTCAAAATAAACAGGTTCCGAGGAAATGCAGACAGAAATGGCAGAATACCTTGGGGAAATTTCACTTGGAAATGACAGAGACACTTATGTGGCTGAGAGGGCTTCTCCACCTCTTATCAAAATGGTGCATGGTGGAAACACTCTGACCAGAACAGCAGCATTCAAAGCTCTAGCAAAAATCGCATCCTGCCATCCTAATGCCAAAATACTTGCAAAATCTGGAATCATTCAAATTATGGTTGAAGAGATGTTCACTCGAAGAATCTACGGTGAACCAATAAACTCAAAAAGTGAAGCCGCTGCAATGCTAGCAAATATACTTGAGGCTGGGCTTGACCTTGAGAACCTCCAAGTAAATTCTCACGGCCACAGATTAGCTTCAGACTATGTTCTGTATAACTTCATTGAGATGATCAAGCATTCCACTCCTGATGACCTCAACATCAATCTCATTAGAATTCTTTTGTGCCTGGCGAAGTCTCCCAGATCAATGAGCACCATTGTCTCCATGGTCAAAGAGAGTGAAGCAAGCTACACCCTGGTTGAACTCCTCAATAACCCCCATGAAGAACTTGGGATCGCAGCAATCAAGCTTCTTATCGTGCTCATACCTTACATGGGACACATTATAGTAGAGAGACTATGCAAAACTGCGGGTCAACCCGAGAACTTAATCCTTGGCAGAAATGAAACAACCCGAATCACACAGAAGCAGGCAGTTTCATCAACATTTCTTGCTAAACTCCCCCACCAGAGCCTGACACTAAATCTCGCTCTTCTCAGAAAGAATACAGTCCCTGCAATCTTACAACAAATCAATCAAATCCAAGGAACCTGTATAAGAACAGGCAGGTATGTAATTCCTTACTTAGAAGGACTAGTAAGCATTCTGGTCAGATTCACGACCACACTTTACGAACCTCAAATGCTGTTTCTAGCAAGAGACTACAACTTCACCTCAGTATTCACAGAACTGCTCATGAAAACATCAAGTGATGAAGTTCAGAGGTTATCAGCAATTGGATTGGAGAATCTCTCGTTGGAATCCATAAATTTATCAAAACCACCACAAATAAAGAAAACCAAGTTCTTGAAACTCTTCTACCCGCCGAAATTCCTGTCTTCCATTTCATCAAAAAAGAGACAACTACCTTTGTGCCCGGTCCATAGAGGGGCTTGTTCCTCGCAAAACACATTCTGTTTAGTTGACGCAAAAGCAGTGGAGAGATTGCTGGCATGTTTGGACCATGAAAATGTTGAGGTTGTTGAAGCTGCTTTGTCAGCAGTATGTACTTTATTAGATGACGAAGTTGATGTTGAGATGAGTGTTGGCATGTTGTGTGAAGTGAATGCCATCCAACTTGTTCTGAATGCTGTGAAAGAACACAAGGGAGAAGGTTTATGGAAAAAATCCTTCTGGTTAATTGATAGATTCTTGGTAAAAGGAGGGAGTAGGTGTGCTTCAGATATATCACAGGACAGGTTGTTACCTGCCACTCTGGTCAATGCTTTTCACCATGGGGATATTGATACAAGGCAGATGGCTGAGCGGATCTTGAGGCATTTGAATAAGATGCCTAATTTCCCTACTTCCCACTATACTATGTAGAATCCTAGTGCAATATACTGCTGCTTTTGAACGCAAACAAGTTCTGGTTTCAAGTGTAATCTCATAGTGATAAAGGCATGTCAAGCATCGGAGTGTTATCATGTGCACTGTAATAATCCAAATTCTGGGTTCATGACCGTCAAAGTAAGAGCGGTGTCGCAAAAACACCTCACCTACACTAAATCTCAGAATGAATATATAAAAAAAACAAGTTATTTAAAAAAACATAGCATTTCATAATCTTCTAAAATATTATATTATTCAAAACTAATGAAAACTAATGATAGTTTAAAATTTCTTATCAATAATTAAAAAAATAATAATTCATAATAATCATTACATTATCAAAATCCAAGCTTAATTAAAATAGAATAATAACTTGATATATATACATACTAAGCATATACATATACATAATATTAAACATGCTATCATAAAGCAGTGAAATAGAAATTTTTGTATAGTTTCATGTCGTTTAAAAAAGGAGAGCTGGGACTTGCTTTATATTGACAAAAAAGCAAGTGTATATAGATATTGGCTTCGATGCCACGAAACTTCTAAAAGATCTTGGTGGTTTCTCAAGTGCTTTTGGAGAAATTCAAAGGTCTGATCTTGAAATGCCTTTTCCGTAATGACATAGAACAATTCTTCGAAATGGTTTCATAGTTTTGAATTTTGTTCACAAAGTTGCAGAAAGATGTTGACGGGGATGTTTGAAACGTCCGGTTCAACGAGCTAGATTGGACATGAACAGATGTTTGAAACATCCTGTACAAGCGCATACTGGATTTTGTTCTATGTAAAAAGAGCATTGCCTTCTGAGAAGCCACCACGAAAATTTTGCAGAGTGCATGGTAGCGATTGATTCAAGATTCACACCTACTTGTCGATCGTGTCGTTAAACAATACTGCATAGATTGTTGCTCACTGTAAAATAAAAATCATTTTGTTTTAAAATAAAAGAATATAAGGTGTACCGTAGCTTTTTACAAGAGAATTAAAAATCTATATATTTTGATTATACAATTAGGACTTAATTTATTGATTGAATAAGTTCTTAGTCCACCAGATACAAATAGATGTGTTTTATAAACAAATTTAATGATAAGAAGGGTTCTAAACTAGGATTCTTTTCCTTTTTTTATGCCCAATATACAGTATTATGTTTATTTAGAAAGTATGCAAGTTCTTGTCTTAATTTTTTTTTTTATCTAAGATTCTTAATTTGCAAGAAGGATTTGATTATTTTTTAAATAAATTTAAAAAATTGAGTAAATACAAACTCAATTAAAAAAAAAACAGTTTATTCTTTGTACAATTAAAAAAAAATAATTAAGTTTTTTTATTTGTTCACAAACTCATTGAAAAAAATCTACTAAAAAAAGACATTTGGGTGCTTTTGGTAAGAAACTAACATAACAAAGGTTTTCAAAGTGGTTGAGAGTGTGGTTATGATTGCTTTTTAAAGTGTTTTTCACTTGAAAATATATCAAAATAATATTTTTTATTATATTTTAAAAATTATTTTTAATATCAGCGCATCAAAATGATATAAAAACATAAAAAATATATTAATTTAAAACAAAGAAAAAAATTAAAAAATTTTAATTTTTTTTAAAAAACTTTTAAAACTTAAAAATAAACAAGGCTATATTTATTTATTTGTTTCCATCCTCGGGCGTGGTATTATGAATATGAGGTATCATTGTCTGCGTAAGAGTAAAATACGTTTCTTATTTAAAAGGATTTCAAAAAAAAAAAAAGATAATTAAAAATTGAAAAGTACAAAATACTATAATTTTAAATGTTAAAGTAACGAGGGTGTTATATACTCTTCACAAATGTTAACACCCTTTAAGAACCTTTTATATACAGTACAGATTTTCAGGAGTAAATTCTATCTTCAGGACACACGTATTGCAAGCAGGCGGCGGCAGACGAGGATGAATTAAAAAATTGGAAGATATCCAATAGAAATTTCACGTTACTTACAAGACATCCTACAGCAGTCGACGATTAGGCAATAATAAACAACAACTCCCAAGGCAACATAAGCACAGCAGGCTTCAGCCGGCAATGGAAAACCCACCGCCATTGTGGGTCAACTCTGTTACGACTTCAATATTCTATTGCAGTCTACTTGTTGAGCTCTTCTTGTGCCGTTTCGTTTTCCTTTCTCTCAATCTCTCTGGGAATCTTTTGACCGTCTCCAAGCAATGTTCTTAGTGTTCACATTGTTTCTAGCTCTTGTAACTTAGCCTCCATTCTTTCTCTAATATGGCATAATTTCACTCTGATTTTTCAACAGTTTGTGCAAAGGAAAGTACATGGATTTCAATGTTATACCAAATAGGTAAAATAACTTGACTGCTAATATCAAAACACTTGGTCAATCAAGTTACCGATCTGTGCAACGTTAGAAGATTTTATAAATTATCATCATCAACTAGGACAGGTTTGTTGTACTTATCAGAAGAAAATAAAAATAAAAACTTGTATAAAAGGTTTATGTCAATCCATGTTTCGTCACTAACATTGTCCAAGTAAACACTTAAGGTTTTTATTTTGTATCTGACTGTGAGCCTGAGGACAACACAACCAGCTTGTTCATCCAGGCCCTTTTTAGCAACAAGAGATCACACCATCTTTTTCTGCAGAGGAAAATGGCTTCTTTCTCAGTGGAAGATTTTGTAGGTAACGGAGTTTTGAAGGACTTGCTTCCAACGTTGTTGAAAGAAGGTTGGGATGATGTACCAACTTTGAAGATTATGAATAAAGAGGATACGGATGCAATGAACATGACACAACAGCAAAAGGTTGGTTACTTGGAATTTGCTTTTCACTTTTCATTTGATCAAAATCTGTTATCTAACAAATATTGGCTTCTTCACTGTCAACTAACTAAACATGCTGTCAAAATTTTGATCCATCTCATTATAAACTATCAAATTCCAATTCTCTCTCTCTCTCTCTCTCTAGGATGCATTGGAAATCAGGTCATACCTGCATGATCGTGCTCTACTGCAATATGGGGATAAGCTGGAGGCCTCTGGGAAATGTTTGCCCGAGCTTCTTAGCATAAGCACTGTGGATCTCTCCTCTCAGTTTGGGATGAAGAGAGGTCACATAGCCCGTTTCGTGGACAGAACCAGTGCATGTGCAGATCCTTTGCTCAAATCATACGCTCCTCTCACTGCAAGGAACAGGAACAGCATAGTCTCCAGAAACAATAGCAATTTCAAGAGTTATGCATCTGTCAACTCAAGGAAGATTCAAGCCAGTAGTAGTATGAATCATGATAAACCACTTGAACAATCACTCGCTGATTTTAAGATTAAAGATGATCACATCTTTAAAGGGATTGTAGCTGCAGGGCCAGCTGAGCCCAGAGCATGTGGCTGTGTACAACCGCCTCCTGTAGTTGACAGTGTTGCCCCTTATTCTGCTATTGAAAACATCTCAGTTCAGAAACTAACACCAGAGTATAAGATTGGGATGGAGCGTCTGGTGAAAACCAAGACACCTCCAATGAAGGCTTCAGAATTATGGCGAGATAAACCAGCAGTACTCCTTTGCATCAGGCGACCTGGGTAAACACCTGTATTCTGCATCCTTGCACCGATAGCCTTGTTTTATCGGCTGGACTAGGGTGATATAGCATACAGTTGCAAACCATAAGAGTTTATAAGAGTATATGCACAATAAAACAATAAGATGTAGGGGTAATATGTGGGAAGCTTAAGAAATCAAAAGCCCGTTAATTAGCTATAGCAAAATATGTAGACTCGAATGCTCCCCAATAACATGGATAAATAAACTTTTTAAGTATGGTCAGCTGCCCTTTAAGCCATGAAATTGACATATCTTTTACTTGTGAATTTCAAAACAGGTGCATCATGTGCAGGGCTGAGGCTCACCAGCTTTATGCCAAAAAACCCATATTTGATGCACTGGGAATTCGACTATTTGCAGTTCTCCATGAACATATTGAGTCAGAGGTGTCTAGAGGACTTTCAGCTTAACGATCTAATCTCTCTCCCTCTCTCTCTCTCTCTAACAGTTGATGTGCTACTGATGGTCTGCAGGTCAAAAACTTCTGGCCTCGATATTGGGGTGGTGTTGTGCTCTTTGATAGGAGTATGAAGTTCTTCAAAGCTCTTGGTGGTGGGCAGCTACTTAAGGACAGTTTTATTTCAGGATTTATTTTCAATCCCCGAGCTATTGCAAATTACAAGCGTGCAAAAGCTACAGGAAGTGAGCAAAACTTCAAAGGAGAAGGTGAAATAAAGGGTGGACTCTTTATAGTTGGCAGGGAAAAGAGTGGCATAGCTTATCAGTTCATTGAGAGGAACTTTGGTGATTGGGCTCCTCTAGCTGAAGTAATTGACATATGTAGCAAGTTGCAGGTAATTCTTTTTATCTTCTCTAATCCCATACTGAGGTTCCCATCCAGCAGGCCTTCTTTCTTTTTTGACTTTAACCGGCTTCTCTTCAACCTGATGCAGAACCAGCAGCAAAGTCAAGAGGAGTCCATCAAAACATCACAGCAATATGAATGAAGTCTGTGTCCTCATCATCCATGTGTTCTTCAGATTCACCTTTTGTATATTTATACTCCTCATAATTCCAAAATGGAAAATACTCCCTTGTCTTTTCGATTTCATTTCTGAAAGGTAATTTATTTTGGTCAGCATGCGAGCCCAGGGAGGCTCCATGATGCAAAAAAAATGCATATGCCACCCTAGTAATGTACTGATTCTTTTGTTACAGATGTGGGTTGTTAATTCATATGGCATGTATTGATAAATTTTTGAGTTCTGCAGACTTGCTAATAACACATTTCGTGATCTGCTCTCAACTTAGAAATATCTAATTATTGATTGAATCAAATAAATGGATGTGCAAGTTTACTAAGTGTCTTAAGAGAGATTGAAAGCTACATAATTTTCAGCTTCACCGGTTTGATCAATGTAACAATTATGTCACTAACTTAGGTAAAATAGTTGATACATAGAACTATCAGCAGCAGCTTGGCCCTGACAATACCTTTTGAATCCCACTTCGAGTTTTCTGTTATACACTTATGCTTGATTCTGGTGTGTGCATGTGTGCGTGCACGCATGTCATAGAACTTATGATTAATAGAAAGGACATGGGACACGGATGACATGAGAGTCACATGCATGAGAATAACATTCATGCCATAGTACATGGAACTGAATAAGATATGAAAAATGTAGCTTGAGTTTAGACATACCAACATTTTTTACTATCAGGAATCTTGGTTCTTTCAAGGCCATGTTTGTTTCTCGGAATTCACTTTTCGGGAAACCATTTTTCAAACTTTCCTGTGTTTGTTTGCCATTAGGAAAGTTGGTCAACGGAAAATACTTTCCGGTCAACGGAAAACACTTTCCAGTCAACGGAAATACTTTCCGGTCAACGGAAAATATTTTTCAGTCAAAGAAAAATTTGGTTTGGTTTCCAGGAAAATGTTTTCCCTTTTGGCTGTGTTTGTTTTCCGGAAAGTGGTTTCCGGGAAACCACTTTCCAAACTTTCCTGTGTTTGTTTGCCATTAGAAAAGTTGGTCAACGGAAAACACTTTCCAGTCAAAGGAAAATTTGGCTTGGTTTTCAGGAAAGTGTTTTCCTGGAAAATTTAGGCGGAAAACACTTTCCGGAAGTTGT
>Ga0307517_10013036_pt1 | contig 11333 bp, 15 predicted proteins | sample 23_EM_MG_FD_194515 | JGI IMG/M metagenome (GOLD analysis project Ga0307517, IMG submission 194515) | Populus trichocarpa ectomycorrhiza microbial communities from riparian zone in the Pacific Northwest, United States - 23_EM | ecosystem: Host-associated > Plants > Roots > Unclassified | place... | reverse complement strand
GGGCCATAGCTATCAGTGGGGAGCCTGGGCAACAAATGAATTGCAACGACAACTTAGTGATCCACCCAAGTTGAGTATCATTGATCGATTCTGTCCGTTCTGCCCATTTATTCAGGCTGACCAGAGTGTCATAGATATACTGAGAGGCGATCGAAGGATGTGCGAAAGATCAAGTTTTGAGATGGAACAGTGATCGACGTTCACTCATATTTTCGCGGCACGGCAAGCCAAGGCCATCTTCACAAAGTGTTAGGCTTGGCAAAGCGGAAGACTCAACCCTTTGAAATTGAGTTTCGTTCTACAAACATTACAGGTGTGACTTCAAATTTGCCCAGCTGATCGGTCCCTGCATCTTTTTGTAGTTATTTGTGGGGTCTATCCGACACGGCAGAGGCTAAGAGTATCGCAACTGAAACTCCGCTTACACATCGGTTCCTAGCTATAATGATATCGAAGTCGAGTCTGTACTGATCGCATCGCAGATTCTCTCGTATCCAAGTCATCGAATTTCAGCTGCATACGTTATCCTTCTGAATTACGAGGTATTACGAGATTACGTGTTCCATTAACAGTTTGCTCAAGCTGCACCCCATATAGATTCCCCTCCCGTTATGATAGTGTGCCTTGATAATCGTCGCGACCATGAGATCGATCGAATTGACTTGCAGCTTCAGATTGCAAGATCTCAGGCTAGAATATTTGTGAGGTTATCATGTCCACTGATACAGGGCGGATGAATTAATTTTTGATTTCGGGAACTGTTTAAAGAGGACGCTTTTTGCAACTTCTCCAACCCATCACAACAATGGTTTTCCGCGTTCCATCCCAACTAGAGACTCTCGTCCCAGCTCCGGCTGATCAGCGCACTCAGCCGACACCATGGCGGGGCTCACTCCTCGTCAGTGGGATGCGGAATTCGGATAGAAACAGCAACCTAGAAATCTATGTCACCGCCGTCGAAACCGATGGTGAAAAGTACGTTGAAACTTCTATGATGGAGTCCCTTCTGATTTAGACATATCCTAGCAGGACACAACACTGGCCCCCCGTCTTTTATGCTCGTGTACTCCATGAACAACCCGTTTTAAGAGATTTTCAGGCTTGGATGAAGAACTGTGTCCCTCCCATTCCTCTCTGCACCTTTATGTCAAATCGTCTCCGGGAACCTAATATGAATACGGTAAACCAGACCAACTTCCGCTCCCTGTCTCGCATCCTCTTTGACAACCAGATGGTACGTTTCCATGTACTGTCGAGCTAGTTAAAATCCGGAATTTATTCTATTCTAGATTGCTGTCGCGTCCTGGGCTCCAAACACGTTTCCTGGGGCCGGAATGATTATTTACCCTGCTCAGAACTCCAGTGCTGTGCTTGTGGGCGCCCTTTTCTTGGACACCCCCTTCCCTAGTTTCGTGGGCGGCATCCCATCTCCAATCTCACCAGTTACACCCACCGTCATGCAACAATCCTCTCGCCATTATCATCAAAGGGTTGCACCTATCACTCCCTATGGCGGGTCTTCACCCCACCGCCACGTTCCTTCCTTGTCTCCCCACAACTCCGATCGCAATAGCCCGAACGGACAGCCTATGGCGGCCCACAGACAAGATCCTTACCGATATATCATACCTCGTTCTGGTCACACAGCCTATCCAAGTCTTGGCCAACCTTCTTCTTCTTCTGATGTCCACGCCTGGTCCGGTATCAAGACGGAAGACGAAAATGGCTACGGAAACTATGCTTCATCTCACCATAATCCACCCTACCCCTAAACGCACTCATTAGAAACATCCTCATTTCAGAAAGTCCATTCCTTCGTGTTTGGATTGTAATAACCCTCCTCGAACCTTCCTTATTTTTCGGGTAATCCCTGCGCTGCCCATACTATTTTCAAATGGACCTATCCCCGCTGTATCGACATAGTTGCCGTTTTTTTCCCTTGGTTTCCACTTAGATAACCAGTTGCTTCGTTCATTCCTTTTAGTTTAATTTCTCGCTATATTAGCCCTAGATGTAACCACCGATGTCCAGATGTATCAATAGGGTTTCTAATGTATTCCCATCCCTTTCTGTTTCTTCCTATTCGAAACATGATTTCAGTTGTTCGAAATTGCATTAACCTCTTCCTTACGCCCTTTACGGAGTTGGCTTTCTTGTTTTAACTGTCGGGGGATGAATGCCATGCCTAGAGCATACAAGACCCAGAATACCTGCGAAGCCATTCGATTAGTGATCCTCCCACAAAGGCCGAGGTTGGGTAAGGTAGTCACGTACAACAACGAAAGCCAACCAAGCATGCTTTGCCGATTCCGGCACTCTGTGTAAGCCCCCCGTTGCGAACAACCACTCGGTGAAGAGTCCGTAATGCACCTGCACAGGATAAAGTCAATCAATCCGAAGGGTTCGAAATGACGAAAATAAATTAGTGACCATACCTGCCACTGGGCTAGTGCGAGAATGACAAGGCCCAAGAGAACGTGGATATAACTATGCGGAGGGCGATATCCTAGGAAAAGAGACGGAAGTTTGACATAGTGCACCAGCACGCCAAGGAGAATTTGGACCACATAGAGCACGAGAAGTGCCAACCCCGCTTTCTTATGTGGATCCATGAAATGACCTTCCTCGAGTTCCGTGGTTGTCTTGTACCCCAGAGCCCACCCCAAGAAAATCACTGGCGCAGATACCACTAGTTGAATCGCGGAATGTGCCCAAAACCACCTGCGTTTTGGTTTGACAACAAAGTGTGCGAGACGTTGGTCAGCATATACGCATCTTTCTCTGAGAAAGCTCTGAAAACTTGCTTGTAGGGCAACGTCCTGGTGTATCTTGCAACCAGGACACCGATTGGAAGCAAGATTAGAAACCCGATTGTACTGAGAATAGCATGGCTCCGCGCTCGGCGTTCGAGTTGGTTCAGAGGAAAGCTGAGGGAGTCGTTATCGTCGGACATGGGGAATGGTGCAGGTAAGCTCGATTACGCCTATCATACTAATATACCATTTGCTATTTGTGGTGTGCCGCAGTAAGCCTGGCATCCCTGTTGGTCTTGAGGCTCGTCTATTTGTGCAGCATCGAGTTCCTGTTAAAAATAAAGCGAACTTGATTGGGTGGCAGGTAAGAGGAGATAAAGTGAGATCATGCCGATCTAAAGTTGAAGGCGGACGAAATGGTAATTGCCGCTTTCCAGAGGGGCCACTGAGAATTTTTTCCCGCTTCGGGTATGTCATATTGCCATTCAAAAGACCTTGCTTGGACCACGAGTCCGATCATTGTGAATGTCCAAAATGTGATGGTATGATTGGAAAGCCCAACGTTGAAAGCTAGAAATAAAGTAAACAATATCACAGATGTTGTATCAAGGAAGCAAAGAAGGGATCCCGGAAAGCTGAGGAAAACACTAAATACAAAATAACCAGTACTGCACCAATGCAATTTAAGATTTCAAACCGTCAAAGGTGGTCCGCCATTCACGAAGCAACCTTCTTCCTACTCCTCTTCGCTAACGCGGGAGGTTCCACATTGTCTTCCCAGTCGACATTGACGAGCGATGTGACCAGATCGAAGCGCTTCTGTCGTTTCTGGGGTGTTTGACTTGCGAAAGCGTTCTCCCTGTCCTCCTGAGTATCCGCGAAAGACCGCTTGCTCGGGCTCTTGTTCGGGCTGTCGGTATTCGTGACCTCCATGCCGAATTCTGCCACATTTGCGAGTTGTTGTTTCACGGCGGACGTACTAGGGCCGCCAGAGTGGTCATTGTCGTAAACTTCTGCCGGTAGCTCTAGCCCTTGGCCTAGATTAGACTTCGACCGTGGTTGCTTCGACGACTTGGCCTTGCGCTGCTTCCTGGGCGATGGGACGTATTCCTTGTTGTTCTTGACCGACCATTCGATTTCGATAATCCTGTGTCCCATGGGATTACCAAAACCACCAAAGGGATATAAAAATTAAAAATAAAAAGGACAAACATCAGAGCATTGATCGAGAGTAGGAGATTTTAAGGAGAAAGACGTGAATAACGAAGAGTATCCACCTCTCTTTCAGCTTGACGTTGTCTGGGACATAGGTTTCGGCTTTCCTGTAGAGATCCAGGGCGACTTGTAAATCCCCCCTGCACAAGCCGTACAATGTTAGTACAAAAAATGCAACGAAAAGGCAGAGAAACATACTTTTCGGAATGGGCACGAGCGAGGGCGACGTAGGCGCGTCCTGTCTTCTTCTTGGAGATAGGGGAGAGCACGTCGGCAAGCTGAGTCTCTTTCGAGCCCCGTTCACTATAATAGCAGTCACAGAGTCAGGTCGCAATTGAAGAACGTAATGGAATCTGGCTCCGGCGAAAAGCTTACTATTTTTGTTCGAGTTCACGGAGGCGGTTCTTCAGCTCGTCGTCAAGATCTTTGTGTCGTTTCAGAAGCGGGGTCAGTACGCCGGATGGAAGAGTGGTCTCCTGCCCTCTAATTGGTGACTTGGAACGGGACCTGGTCGTTGGTCCGGCAAGGGCGTCATTCTCGCGTTCGCGTCGCTCTTCTTCCGCCTTAAGCCGCTCACGCTCTGCCAATCGCCTGGTCACTTCAGCCTCCACTGCAGCCTCCACCGCCTTAGATATCTACACCCATTCGATCGTAAAAAAAATCAGAATAAAATAAAATAAAAGCACTCGGGCGGAACTAAGGAATAAACACGCACCCTGTCGTCAATCTCCTTCTCGGTCATCCCAAACCCAAGGTTATCAGATCGGTCGTTATCCGATTCCTGTACCTTCTCATTCAGAGGAGCACTCTTGAGTTGAGGGAGGGTGAAAGGTTGATATCCATTTCCGGCACCTCCAAAAGATGACATGCGACGTGACCTCGACACGGGAACCAGGGAGGGCCGGCCGACACGGCCCGATCCTGCCCCCGACCCTGCGGTCGAAATGGGTTGAACAACTGCAGGGGCGAGTTTTCCCGCAGCTGGTTGAATGGACACGGCTGCAAAGTGTGGTTTGGGAGCGGGACGGTTGTCTGATAACAGCAGATAAAATGCGTAAGTTCAAGGAAAATTGGGATAAGATTGAAAGTATGGACCGCGTTCATTGACGACCGGGCGATTCTCCACGTTCTTCGTGCGAACTGCGAAACTAAGAAATATATATAAGAAATAGGGAGGGCAAGGGGAAGATCAAGTGCGACCCACTTGAGAGTATTCAGGGTGTCCTGTCGGAATTTGATCCCTGGGGCAAGGTTACAAATCAATAATCCCACTGAGGACCCTCCAAGGGCGTCTTGGAGAATACGGGTTAGTTTGGAATTGCGATACGGTATGCGTGACTATGTATGACCCATGGTCAGTGAAAAGGAATAGGCTTAGAGAAGAAACAAGCTTACGGCCCCTTGATTAAGGGCATGGACGACTTGTCCAAGAACGCTTAGCGATTTATTAATCGCAGATGACTCCGCCATCCGCGAGGGATCATTTCCCGTGAGCTATATCTAATTCAATGCGACATTCTAGTGTTCATAAGAAATTCTCGCACCTTATTATTCTCTGACCCAGCGAGATCGACGAGGTTCATCTTGCCTGTCAACGCTGAAAAGGATATTCAGAACCAAATAACATTTCATAACATTTCAGATTGGGCATAAACGCACTAATATTAGCAATGGGATCTAACATGGTGACCTCAATTGTTAGAACTGCATGCGACCGTGATGAAGCGCGATTCAAGTTGGTGGCTCCCACTGATCGATGCTTTGTTGCGGCACTGGAACGTATAAGGATCCATGAGGCGGAGCATGAAAAAGTTTTCCTCACTTGTACAAGTTATCAAATTCTTCGACGGCGGAGATGGGAATCCGTGTAAGATTGGCGACAAAAACCATGCCACTGTCATTTTCTCGGACGGGGAGTTTGGGGGCCTATATGACTATGTCAGCTTGAGAAATAACAGTAAATCAGAGGTGCTAGACGAACATTCTCTCTGGTAACGAGAAGGTCGTAAACTTCATCTTTGTAGATTTCCATGTAGGAAATAGAGAGCGAAGTTTGATATTGGTGAATACTTTTACGTTTCTCGAACATAGCCTAGAACGATTACGATCAGTACATAGTGGCCATTAACAACTGAAAAGGCGTACGCGAACGACACGGGGTATAACACCTGGTTCTGATTTGGTTCCTTGCATTGTGTGAGTCTTTCCAGACGACGTAACACCATACGCAAAAATGGTAACAGTCTTGGGGAGAACTTTGAGCAAGAAGAACGTGAAATAAATCAGAATGGCCACTGACAACGCCACCATACACAACATCAATTAACGGTTCGACGTCATTCTTGAATATCTCCTCCTGCGTCGAGTCTTGGTCGTAGCAACTTGAAAACCTAGGAGAACACGTCAACGATGAAGAGGAAGTACTATTTTCGTGTGGACACACGGGAATTTAAATATCTGAGTCGGGTCTCTGGGATTTGCGACCGTAATGAAGCTGCCACCGGATGTTGAACTCGAAGAACCTCCAGAGTCGTTGGAAGGGTGGACAATCTTGACAGAATCGTCGTCTATTTCGGACTCGAGCCTTGGTCGCAGACGAGCAGCGATTTTGACCTTGTGGGTGGCCATGGTGGTAGAGAAACAAGCGAGCCCAGCCTCCTTGGTCGTCGTCGAAATAAAAGTGGCTGGTCAATGTTGAACTGAAGTCGCGCCAGTCACGTGTGGGTTCGGCAACAGTCACAGCACATGTCTGTCACAAGAATAGTAACGGTGGCTGTACTTGAGACCACAAGCTTCGTATTAGGTACAATCGCTCTCTCCAGTTCTCGAACTGCACGATTTTCTTGTTGAACACGCAATGTTTCCATTTCTTTATCCTAATGAAGGTCGAACTGCAGGTACTACCGATGTATCTCAATTTGAAGTTGCAATGCTGGAGAGATAGTGGAAGGCTGGACATGCCGTGCGAGACGATACTCTTGTTCAGAAGCTCTGCCAGGCTCTCGAGGACATCCTTGGGGCCATCCCTTTAGCGGCTGGTGCTGAAAATTATCTCCTAGCAAGTTTTTCGCCTCAATTACAAGTCGATGAGTGTGGAAGAAAAAATGAAGAGTGGGAGATGAATCCAAGTCAAGTTCAGGTGAGTATTTAAACGAACTTTAGATCTTCATTCGGACTGACGTTGGCACAGAGTCGGTCGTTGTTATACAAGGGGTTCTTCGAAGCTACACGCAGGTGTTTAGGAGAATGTGGTCCGTATCGCTTCTAAACTGCTAAAGAACAGTCGGTCGAAGGAGGCAGTTCCAAGGTTGACTACGATGCCCTAGTGAACGATGAATCGAAGGCACTCTTAGAGGCAAAATCACCATCGGTCATGAAGAAAGCTGGTGAGTTGCTCCCGCCGCGCGGCATCGAGTTGAAATGGGTTTGCAGTCAATCTTTGGTACCGAAAATTCTTTCCAAGGTGGGCTATTTCCTGTCCGTTACAACATTTGTTTTGCAGCGATATGTGCAGGCCGCATTGTACCTGGGCTTGAGACAAATGGAATGGTTGTTTCTTTCCTGCCACAACTATTGGATCGTGTGCCGGCTTGTGAGGGATGACGACCATCCTTATCTTGCGTACTCGCCAGAAATCACTATCAAAGACTCATCGGAGCCTTTTCGAGCTTTCCTCGGTGCCATTTTATCTGTTATCAAGGATGTCCCTGTTGAGCGTAGCGCGTACAGTTCAGATATGGAACTTGATATTATCGAGGAAGAAGAAGAAGACGGTCCCTTACCTGAAGATGTCATTGGCGATGATTCGGGAGCGTATCAGGGTAGTTCAGGCGGATGGGCCACCACCAGCCACCCAGCCACCCGTAGCCGAGTCTGAGCTAATTGTTCGTCCGTTCCTTGGCCGATATTTTTTTCTTGGGTTGCTTATCTACTCTTAGGTTACTTCGTCTTCCCCGAATTCGCCTGAATACTTCCAAGCATGGGTGCACCTCTATAACCTGTCGAACAGCACGCTCGCTCTCCCTCAGTGTGCTGAGAGCGGCAACCAGCGCCTATGGCTTACCCGCTTTGTAGCATCGGGTTCGACTGGAAATGTCGTTTTGATAACTGTGACGACTTGTTCGCCGTCAAGGTCGTTGAGGTGTTATGCCCATCCGATGCAGGCAGCCGACAACGACTTCGTAATGAGTTTAACGTTTACCTTACCCTGGAAAAGGCGTATCACTCTGGGCAATTACGCGATCGCATCGCTCCGCGCTGCTATGGGGCGTTTAAGGGCAATTGCGTGGATGTTCTCATCCTTGATTTATATGAAGGCATTCTGAATCAATAGGGAGAGCTCAGCGCTCCTGAGCGGTAAGCAGTAGCAACCATGCCGAAGTAATTGCATTGACGAAACACGATTTCCTGCAGATCCCAAGTATCTAAGTTGGTACAGGGCCTTCATCGTATTGGAATAGTACATGGAGACCTCGAACCCCGGAATATCGCGCGTGTTCGTGGAGGTGGGTTCTGTCTCATGGATTTTTCCGAGAGTAAAAGGCATATCTGCAAGGAGAGTAAGGTACGCTACACGACCACTTCACTCTCTTGGTTGCTTACATGTAAATAAGGTCAGCGAACTGGGCACTCAAGCCGCTCCAACCCCGTATCAGATGTGTTCCGAACTGTGAAATTTGCGAAAGTGCTTGGAGGAACAACAGCCTCTTCAAGCTGATCGTGTAAATTTGGGGTGAAGGGGCTTCATTCACTACTGTATCAGTCCATTCCACCTGCTTTACAGCGCTTTTCACATGGATACGGAAAACCGGAAAAGAAAAATAGTTGTGTGGTCGTCAAGTGGTCGTGTTAGATCTCCTTACTACTTCAGTCATGCCGCAGATTTGGAGACAACGGCGACACGAATATGGATTCTTCTATTTCATCTCCCTTCGCAGTGGCGAAACCCAGGAACGAATGATTTCATCTTAACCCCCCCCAAAAACCCTGGAAGTTATTTGAAGTCAGAAACTTGACCTCGGTCGCCGACTAAAGATCGAATGAAGCGTTTGCCCAGCGCTATTTGTCACCCTTTGTTACCCACTACGGAAGCTTACTACGTTCTTCGTCCGACTCGTGTACCCTCATTGCAGATGGAGATGATGAAGAGGAATGGTTATGCGAATGCGACAGAGGCGAGGTCAAGCGATTACGATCTTACGGAGGGGAATACGGTGGATGGGGGTCTCTCGAGCGTGCTAGGGATGAGGATGCCCTTCGCGAGGACGAGGGTCGCCTCTGTTCTTGGCTTCCGCGGCGCTGTGGGGATGGTTGCGAGGGGGCTGGACTGGGAGGTTCGGCACCCGTGGTGGTGGTGCTCATGTTAGATGCCGTTGGGGACTTTCCATCAATTCTCGCGTTGGCAGCAGAAACGGAAGAAGCGCCCAATGATGCGCGTCTGGTCATGACGGGTTTCTTAAAGCGGCCGAGAAACTAAACGTCCAAGCCAGAGAATCGACCAACGATACCTTCGCAGTAGTTCTATACAAAATGGGGTTAGCGGAAAGTTATATCAACGGGAATACGCACAAGGAGGAAGTTGTCCAAGTCGGGTATTTGGAGAAGAGCGGTCATTTCATCAAGTCAAAGAAGCAGAAAGATCAAAAAAACAACATACTCTTAGAAGCATCAAGTCGTCTGAGCTCTCCGCCATGCAATCGCACTGGGTCACGCACTTCCCAATCTAGTCTCTCCTAGACAGACTTCGATATATGTGATGTGCCCATGGGATCACGATATATGAATTCCCAATCCCACCTTGGCTGCAAACCGTGTCCATCATGCCAAATCCGCTGGTTCGAGCCCTATTGCCGATCGTCGCCGACTCAGGTTAAAATTATTCTGGATTACGGTGAATATATACTGAACGAATCGACAGTTAATGATAGCTTGGAATAAATCAAATACAAACGTGAAGAAAACATGGACCGACCGAAGAGGTTGCTATCCTGGACCGCCACTAAGACTCCGTTCTCGAACTTCCTCGACTTCTCCAGCTTCCGAAAAATTTAAGGGGTATTATATTGCTCTTGGGTATAGAACGCCAACTTCGGCAAGAAGATGATTTTCGAGCTGGAAAGCAGGCGCCTGGCGAAACGATCAGATTGGTGGAGGGTTCGAATACTTACCGTAACATGTCGTTGCCAAGTAGATGTCAACATTATGCGGCAGTCCCCGGGCCGTCGCCTGTGCTGCCAAAATGATGCGTTTCTAGAATTTACTTTCCCTGGGAGTATTCACCTAATGACGAACCTTCCAATAAACTGTGGTGAAATTAGGGAATTTTTTTCTTTTTTCCGCAGCCATTGGATCGTAACGCTCAAGGATAGTAGAGCGGAAAATCCCAGTGGGAACTGGGGACGTATTTTAAACGGGGAACTTGAAGACCTTATGGCAGATAAAAATAGGTTCAGTTTGGGGATCGAAGATAAGTGTGATGCAACCAGGGGTACACCCGAGAATGGTAGGTGAAATATGACTTTCTAATCGCGTTTGCACCATACAAAACTTTTGGAAAGCAGATTATAGCTACAATACAAGATCTCAACTATATACTATAAACTACAGAATAAACGGAGAGAAAGATAAATAGGGCCTGTAGCCCGAAGAATGCAAGAAAACAATAATAATAAAAGAATGTACCGAGATTATGGCGATAATTGCGCACGCTCGCACAGCCTCCCGAAAATGATGATCACAGGCGCACTGGGCCGGCGGCACGGCGGAGTTCGAATATGTGTGTTTGTATGTTTATTACATCATTCTTCATCGTCTTTAGATAAGACAATTAATTATTCAGATGCGCACCAAGGCCTTTCGTCCAGAGATACTTACGTTACGAGAGCCTCGGAGCCTCGGGAATTCTGTACGTAGGTGGTACCTCACGACTCTACTACCGATAAACATGAATATTGTAATATTACATCCTCGTTGTGCTAAGCGTCGTGGGACCAAGGCTGAGCGCTGATCTTCTGTAACGACCGAGATTTTATCTTATCTTATCTTCGCTTCCGATCTTATCTTCCCGCAGTTACCAGTTCATTCTCTTTCCATCGTTATGATTCCTCCATGATTCTCTTTGATTCATCTTCGTCTAATCTAGTCATTTTGTAGTATGACTCGTGTCCTGACTCGAGTACTCTAACTAGTATAAATAGCGGCCTGTATTTACCTTGACCCCCAGTGAATTTCAAGAGCTTTATACTTTGTTTATACTGTTCTTTACTGTTCACTACCCCCAATTTTCGGTGTGCCGATTCAATCGCTTGTTATCTCCATTATCAAGTGATCCCGTCGTCACATCTTCATAGAATCGCCTGAACTCCG
>Ga0307517_10013034_pt1 | contig 11334 bp, 7 predicted proteins | sample 23_EM_MG_FD_194515 | JGI IMG/M metagenome (GOLD analysis project Ga0307517, IMG submission 194515) | Populus trichocarpa ectomycorrhiza microbial communities from riparian zone in the Pacific Northwest, United States - 23_EM | ecosystem: Host-associated > Plants > Roots > Unclassified | place... | reverse complement strand
ATATTGTTGTTTTAATATTAAAAAAATAAAAGTCATCTTGATTTATTTTTTAAGAAAATGTCAAACCATGCTTTTTACAAGTTATCCAGATTATCTTGGGACCCGTCAAGTTGATTAGGTTATGTCGAGACAATTCATACATGGTTTAATTTTAACCTAGACTAGGTAAGCTGTCAGATCAGGAGATTTTAAAAATGATCTACTAGATTGAGTTTAATAATAATACCAAATAATTTCATGCAGCTCGAACATTTCTTTTTCTTTTAATATTTTTTTAGCTCGAGCGTAGCATAACCAACCCGTAAACCAGTAACTACTAATTTACCTAGAGAAAGAAAGAAAGAAAGAAAATCAACACAACTCAAGCGTGGTTTGATGCGGTATCAGTATTAGTTGCTTTCAGAAGGACAATAATTTTATTGACAAAATAGTATGAAAGGCATGCTTATAAAAATATATGGTCGAAATCTCTTCGAATTTCCATATGAATGGCACAAAATTCGGGTCAAGTAGAGACCGCATAATTAATATATGGGCCAATTATTGTTTTCCGTTGTGAGGTTCTGATCGGAGCTGACCTCAATCTTGAAAGGTATTTCTTTCCTTCAAAATGTGTTAAAGTTAATTGCCCCAATTGACCGTCATGTAGCTAGCTGTCAAGAAAGAATTTGAGCACAAATTGACTGCCAATAGGAGAACCCCTCGCGCCCTGCTTGGAATTCTTATAGGTTTAGAATTTCTTTTTTTCCAACTTTTCTCCCATAATCCGCTACTTGTACTCGAATATATCTAGGTAGTCTTTAAAATTCTAATAATGATTTTTTAAAAATTTATTTTTAATTTATACACATTAAAATAATTCAAAATCATAAATAAAATTCAAAAATATTTTTTAAATCGCAAAAACAAATACATTTTAAAAAATTAATCATTCTTGTATAAGAGTGTTGTTTTGACAAAAAAAACAAATACAAAAATAAAAATAACAATTAAAATATATTTAGATTTCTCGTTTGAAAATATATTTTTTCCATGAATAATATATTTAAATCTATATAAATATTCAATTCCAGATATGGTGATGAAATATTAGGATGATTGGATGAATAAGTAGTAATTAATGAAATATATTCATGCAATTGAAATTATTAAACTAATGATTTGTGGTGGATCTTATTCTTAATTTGAGTCGAGTTTTAATTTAAATAATATAAAAAATAATCTTAGATTAATTTATTCAACTTAGCAAGTTAAATTATTATTCCATTTAAACTTGATTTGATTTCTTTAAAAATAATTAAAATAATATTGTATTAAATTTAGTTTGATCCAAATTATCTTGTATCAATTTATCTATTCCATTTAAACTTGATTTGATTTTTTTAAAAATAATTAAAATAATATTGTATTAAATTTAGTTTGATCCAAATTATCTTCTATCAATTTATCTAATTTATAATCTATGTTTTGAATTGGGTGATGGATAGAGCCTAGTTTAATATTTTTTTTTAAAAAAACTGGTTTAATAATTTTTTTGTTAAAAAAGAAGAAGAAAAAAGTCCGGCTTCCTCTCGGAAGATAGTAGAAAATGTGTTTCCACAGCAGAAGGTCCCTTCCTCGCTGCCTTCCAAAAGAATACCAAGTCATGTCTAGTGGCTGTTGGCTCTTGTGCTATTCCTACTATAAAATTGGAAATATCTAATTCCACTGAACAAATCTCCCTCTCTTTCCCTTTCTTGCGTGCTATACCTTTTACTCACGAGGACCATTACCTAAACATAAAAGTCACACCTTCATTGCCTTCTCCGCAGAACCCGAGTCGTTTTCCTTTGCCTGAAACAGTGGCTTTTTAACAAGCTCACCAGTACAGAAACTGAGAGACCTCTATTTGTTTTTCTTCATCATTCACCAGGTTTGTTAAAGTCTGCATTTCATGAACAAGTGGCTTTTTGTTCACTTCGGGTTTGTTGTGTATGAATTTGGTGGAGATATGTTGCTCTTGAAAGGCTGTATTTGTGGTCTTTTTTTGTTGTTTTCTATGTGATATGGAGCTCAAGATTCTAGCTTTTTTCGGGAATGATTAGGTTATTTGAGATCTGCTGAATTATTCTTTGGTGGGATTTCCATGTTTTGATTAGTCATTGAGTTTGGTTGAGTTTTAGGTTGTACATTCTGTGCTTGATAATTCCTAAGATTGCCTGTGAAGTTTAGATGTTTGGATATGCTGGACTGTCAAATAATTCAGAGTTTTTGGTTCAAGGAACTGAAGTAATCTGAAATCTCTTTGTGTTTATGTTAACACTTATGTTTAGAAAAGGTTTGGCTGGATTGGGGGGTCAGCCATCGTGTAGTCTTAGTGATCAGTTTTTGATTGAGTCATGGATTTTGTTCTCCCTTTGTTTTGCTGATAGATAAAATAGATCAATACACCGCTAACAATTTTTTACGAGTAGGATAAAAATAAACAGAAGAAAAAGAAGTTTTGACCAAAGATTTCTGTCTTGCCTGCCATTAATTAGATTGTGTGTGGTGGAATACAGCCTATTGTTCATGAAAGTCTTTTTGATGTCAAGTTTAATTTTTATGTATCAAATAAAGAAAAAATATTCAATATTGTTGGCCTGCCTATGAGTTTGCTACAAATCCTGCACTTTTTAGGTGTTGGTTGTCTTTCCATTGCACTTATGGCCTTTCAGTGGTTTTTTATTCGGCGTGCCTAATTGATTATGATAGAGGCCATTATTTCTGCTGCAAAATAGACTGGCTGGTAATAATTTTCCTTAACAAAACTTTTCTGTTGAAGATTACTTACCATAGGTTGAACTCTGTTGGCAGTCAACATGTTTCGAAGAAAGCAGTCTCAGAATCATCAGGAGAATGGCATTGAAGAACAAGAAGCGAAGGTAGTGTCAACGTCTGCAGACATTTAAGTAGAAAGCTTTGTTTTTGTTTCACCCTGTAATTGTCATCTCATCAAGAAATGAATTTATAAATTTGCAATCATTCCAAAGCAAAGTTTAGAGGACAACAAAGGAGAAACACATTTCACACGTGGTTTTGTCTGAACTAGATAAGATTTCCGAGTGATTTTAAGACAGATGCTGAAAACTTTATCTGCAAGCAGGTCAGTGAACTCAGGGCTGCCCTCGGACCTCTTTCTGGTAGAAGTCTGAAGTACTGCACTGATGCATGCCTGAGGAGATATTTAATAGCACGGAACTGGAATGTTGACAAGGCAAAGAAAATGCTGGAAGAGACACTCAAGTGGAGAGCAACTTACAAGCCTGAAGAAATCTGTTGGGTGTGCTTTATTGCCTACATATTTTAATAATTTCTATAATGTTTTTCCATTCTTTATACGTTCGATACTTCATTTTATGATATCATTTTCATTCCATTAGATCAATTGAATCCCTTGCTATTGTGCAGCATGAAGTAGCTCATGAAGGTGAGACGGGTAAAGTCTCCAGAGCAGATTTTCATGACCGCTCTGGGAGGACTGTGCTCATATTGAGGCCAGGAAAGCAGGTTTGTTCAAGGATTTTACCTTTTATCTTTATTGATGTCTTCTTATTGGCCTTTTTCCCCATTAAGAAAGTTTCCGTGACATATCATAGATTGACCTTCGACTTTTTCTTTCATTTTGGCAGAACACAACATGTGCAGAAGACAATATCCGCCATTTGGTTTATCTTATAGAGAACAGTATTCTTAACCTTGCTGACGGTCAAGAACAAATGTCATGGTTGATAGACTTCACTGGATGGGGTTTGAGCGTCAAGGTCCCCATCAAAACTGCTCGTGATTGCATCAATATCTTACAGAACCACTACCCTGAGAGACTTGCTGTTGCACTTCTTTACAACCCGCCTAGAATTTTTGAAGCTTTTTGGAAGGTGCGTTATGCTTCCTAATGTCCATTGCAGTCCATTTGATATTTGAACTGACCAAAAACTCAGGCAAAATCTTATAATAGGTTGTTCGCCCTTTAGGACTGGGCATGTCTTCTAGATATATTTCTTAGGTAGATTTGAAAATTCGTCATAGACTAGAGTTTTTTCAATTGTATGATGACATAAGTGCTACATTTATATTGCTTGAGAATTCTGACACCTTTATCTTTCGTATGGTGAACCTTGTATTAATTACTTCATTTCGATAGGTCGTCAAGTACTTCCTAGATCCATTAACTTTCCAGAAGGTGAAGTTTGTTTACCCAAAAAAAGAAGATAGTGTGGAGCTCATGAAGTCTTTCTTTGATGTTGATAACCTTCCAAACGAGTTTGGGGGAAAAGCCACTCTGAATTACGACCATGAGGAGTTCTCAAGACTGATGTCCCAGGATGATGTAAAAACAGCCAAGTTCTGGGGATTAGATGAAAAGCCAAGCCACATTGCTAACGGTCATTCAGGTGCTCAGGTGGCACCAGAGCCGACACCTCTTGCTCTGCCAGCTTGCTAAGTCTGGCTTATGCTTGGACAGGTAGACAATATACTAAAGACATGGACACTGTAGCCCGGATACAAACTTTATTACCAGATCCCAGAATGGAACTTGAAAAAACGTTGAGTGAATAAGCATCAATTTGTTAAGCTAATTGTTATTTCTAACTATTAAAAATAATAGACATCCTCTGCCTCTTCTTCTCCTTTTATCCTCGTGTTCCCCCACCTCATTGCTCTAAACCAGAAAAGAAACAAGGATACTGTTAATGAATTAAAACTATCCTTTATCACTATACTTCTTCCCAGTGGATTTTCTCTCGTCGATAATATGAAATTGTTACACCTCCACTGCCTTGTGATCTAAAATTAGGCAGCATCGAGGGTGCAAGATTTTTGCTGTAACAACAACTTAGATTGGAGGGAGATGCAGCCACCTTCACAAAACAATCTTTTGTTCTACCTTGGTAAAGGCATGTTGCTAAGAGGTGTTGTTTTCACGAATAGGCACAAGAAATGTCAGCTGGAACTAGGTCATCTTTCAGAAACCAGCTTGACTGTGTGATGAAGGAAGCCGTAGGTGATTACAATCTTAATGACCAAACAAACCAGGACAAAGTTATGCCTGCTCATGTTTCTCCGAGTAAATGAGCACAATCATACCAAAATGCTGCCAAAACTTTCCTACCTCTTAACGAGACGGAAGTGATCGGAGCTTTGCTTAATTGACCGAGTGCAGAGATTGCTTGGAAGATTAGTACTGCTCTGTATCTCAGCTGACAGAGAGCTATCAAAAAATCCTTCCACGGTATTAAATTGCTAGCTTTCCATTCAGAAGCCATGACTGCGAAGTTGGAATGGGAACCAACTTTACAGACACCCAACAGACCTGAGCCCCAAGTGGCGTACATGCCAAAAGACAGCCGATTACTTCACCTGAATTGCCCATGTGGCTAGCATACCTTAACCAGGAGCCAATATTACAGTCATGAGCTCGGGTTCAACTGATTCTAGTCGAGTTAAATTTTTCTTCAATATAAAAAATATTTAAATATTGTTAATGTTTTTTATTTAATGAAAAAAAAATATTAAATTATATGAAGGTTTACCTGATATAACTCGATTGACTTTACTGGTATAAAAATAACTCATACAACCCATGAAAATAATATTTGACTAAACAAAATTTCAAAATTATATCTTTTTTTAATATTAAAATAACAAAATATTGGATTGACCTGGGACAACCCGGGTTAACGTGTCAAATTCATGACACAGTTTATGAGATTATGATAATCCTATAAAAAACAAATCAAAACAAATTACGAATTCAAATCCCCAACCAGCCCAACATTAAAGGATGAGATTAATAAAGAAATCAATTAAAAAAGAACATAAAAAACAACACGGGTCAATCTACCAAACTTATGACTTGGGTCATCAGACCAAAATGACCTTATAAAAAAATAAAAAAATGATTTGATTTAACCTAGGTTAACCTTTCGAATCTGCGACTTTGGTCTCGAAACTGAGATAACCTCGTAAAGAGAAAGTTAAAACAAATTATAAAGCTCGATTCTCAATCACTCATGTCGGACCTAATATTGAACAATGAAATTTGTAAACATCTTAATTAAAAAATGATATAAAAATAAACCAAGTCAACTCGAGTTAACCGTTAAGAATTATTTTCGGGTCATGAGACCAAGATAATCTAATGAAAAACAAACCGAAACAAATCATAAAGCTTGATTCTCAATCAAACATAATATTAAATGAAGAAATTAGAAAAAAAAAGTTCATTAAAAAAAGTTAAGAAAACTAAGTCAAGTGGGTTAACCTGTCAAACTTGCGACTCAGATCATAAGATGGGGACAACCTAATAAAAAACAAGTCTAATGTTGAAGGACCCGTGACTCGGGTCATGAGACTGATATAATCTCTTAGAAAGAAAATAAAAAAAAAACTTGATTTAACCAGGGTTAAAATATCAAAACTCGTGACCTTGATCTCGAGATTAAGATATTCTCATAAAAAAACAAAACAAAACAAATTATGAAACTCAATTCCCAACCAACCAAATATTGAATGATAAAATTGAAAAAAAAAATCAATTAAATAAAGGACATAAAAAACAACCTGAGTCAATTCAGGTTAACCCATTAAGATCTATTCTTGGGTCATAAGACCAGGATAACCTAATGGAAAACAAATAAAGCAAATCATGAAGTTTAATTCTCAATCAAATCAATATTAAGGGATGGAATTGAAAAAAAAAATTTAAAAATTGAGTCAACTTAACCCGTCAAACTTGAGATTCATGTTATGAAAATATGATAACTAAATAAAAAAAATCTAATATTAAATAATAAAATTTTAAAAAAAATAGTAGAATCAAAGGAAAAAAAAACAAAGAAAAACACTATCCCCTTTTTATTTGATGGGCAGAGGTACACTTTTAGTTTATAGTTAATAAATTACCAGTTCTGCGATATCTGAAATGCCCGAAAGAGCTTAAATATCAGGGACAAAAGCTTCCTATCCGGCATGAAATGCCAAGGTTTAACTAAACCAATAAAACTTATCACTAGAAAGGAGTGCGCACTATAAGATGCAACATACTGCATCACAAAGTTTCTTTGTTTAAAACTGAGCCTCCTAAATACATCCATGCAATTTATCGAAAGAATCACAGCATTCAGAAGATTCAGCAAAAAGTCAGTTTATTGCATTCAACCACCAACTGAAACTGTACAAAGTCTTTTGAGCATGCGAGTGTACTTGGTTAAAGTTCATTGGAGTAGAGGCACTCATCCACAAGTTGACGGAGATTGGGATTCTCCAAGGCAGCAGCAACTCTTTCCTTGTCATTTAACTGCTTATTAACTAAAAAAATTGCAAATTTCAGAAGTGATATTAGTCGGGGAGGCCTAGAAGAATGGAAGGGATCAATATATGCTCCAAAATGGACTCTCATATGCTGAAAGCCAGTATAAAACATATGTAAAATCATAAACAAGACATACACTTCTATTATCTCCTACATTTATCAAGGTTGAGATACACCAGTCATGGATATAGTTCTGAACATATTCGATGACAATAACTAGAATGGTTGGATGTGCTAACATCATGCATCCATTCTTGCACAGGAAGTGCATAAATGGCCAAGACCAAAGATACATGGGCTAGGTTAGACCCATCAGAAATCAGAAAACATAGTACAGCAAGATGAATTAAAGTAAATGTCAAAATCAGCTTCACCTGCTTCTTCATCAGCATGAGATCCAGGAGCGACTTTAATGTCAACCTGTGGAGAAGTATCATCAGACCCATGAATGGGTGAGAAATTATCTCATTGAGTATCATTTATATCTTGAAAATTATAAAATGTTGAAGGCACGACGCAGATGAACTTGATTAACCAAATATCATAGCACTTCCAGTTTTTTTCTCCAAGGTACACTTAAGATGAAAAGCCAATCATTAATGGAAGTCGATAGAGATCCAAGGCAGCTAGCCATCCTGAATCACGAGCGAGCCAAAAGAAGACATGTCTATGACATAACCACATGACGGCAAATCAATTGGCCACAGATTCAAATACAACCTATACTCTTCAAGGTTAAGTATAATATCATCCAATCTTGGCATTGTAATTATGCAACAATTTACAAGTCATTCAAGGAAATCAATAGTGTTTCCAGCATCCACGATAATAGCACATGAAGATACAGATCAGGAGGTTGAGTAGCAGAGCTTTAAGTAGATGTTAGTTAACATCATCTACATAAAGGATCCAAACTTGAGCCTCTTCCTACAACTTCAAGAGTAACATGGGTTTTCCAAAGTTTAAGACACTGGCATAAAAGTAACATTAAAAGCCTTGTTCATATTTAAGTATTCTATCAATTCGAAATGAATTACCGTTTCTTCACACACACAAGAACAAAGTAAATTCCCGGTTCAATTAAGTGTCAAACATAGTAGATACTTATTACCAACTAATAATCTTCTAGGAAACTATATACTGCCATATTTACCATAAAGAATCATATGCAAACCAAATTCTTCAGTTTTCGGCCGAGAAATTATATTCAACTCCGGCATTTGAAACAAAAACAGAAGCCTTCAACTTTAAGAAGAAATTACAAAAAAAATGAATGAATTCACAAATAATCTAACTCAACAGTGAACCACAGTAAGATATTATATAACAGAGAGTGAGATAAAGAAGAAAATAGCCGTACTTGAAATCCTAACCTTATAATGTGGAGGGAAACACTCTTGTAGTTTCACTCTTAGACACAGACCAATAACTGTGGCCATACTGCAATGTTGTATTGTCGGAGTAAAAGTAATCCTAATAAAAAAAAAACCTCCATTACATTAAAAAAAAATAAAAAAGATTGTAATTCAAGCCCCCATAATTCGGTCCAATAAATAAAAAGCCACTGGCACGAACTATATTGAGCTAAAAAATACTTACAAAATACGACCCAGTTTGTCATCGACGGTGATAGACTCCTCTGATAAAACACTAAGCTGTTCAAGTGAGTATGGATGCTCTGGATCTCTTATATCTCTGACAAAATTTGCTAATTGAAGTCAAAGAATACATTTCTTTAATTCAAAACTTAATTGGCACATAAAGATTTCAAATATATATAAATATAAGAAAGATCAAAAAACGAGGGAAAAAAAGAAAGAAAGAGAAAAGGATATCATAGATATCGAGTGGATCAACAGAATCATCACAGTGAAGATCTTCAGTGCGAGCAACCCTTTCTTTCTTGGCGTGAACCACTGGGTTTGCATTAACTAGACCCAAAGTCATCGGTTTCTCTTTGGTTTTCCGTTCGTGTATCTTCTTGTGTTTTCGCTTCTTATTGCTTTATTCACGGGCTATTTGTCTGATATAGAAAATAAACAGGTGGTGTGATTAGGATTATTATTATATTATTATAATTTCTTTCTAAGTTGTCATAGTGAATAATGGGGTTATAACCGATTATGAGAAACCACGTCCAATTATTATTATTATTATTATTTTGATTAATATAGATGTCGATAGTTTATATGTATTTTAACTAATCTCATGAGTCTTGAAATTAATAATTATATAAATATTCAGTGATCATCATATTAACAACCACAGGGTTTGAACCTAAAATTATAGATCATATTAACAATCACAGGGTTTGAACCTAAAATTATAGGAGAATAAATTTCTTTATTCATTGTACCATTTAGTTATTATTATTAATGATATTAGACGTGGAAACTAATTACCGGAGTTTGGAGAATAGATGCCCTAAGCACACTCTCACAGAGAAAACGCTTCCATGATGTCTTGTTACCATTTTATTATGTTCTCTTTGCCGGTAAAATAATTTTGTTACAAGCAATTCATAGTTACACTAAGGTAAATAAGTCGTTTGTGTAAAATCACATCAATCAATTGGTAAGATTTCCAATTTCAATCCATATTTTTTTCCTCAAGATTTAGGACTATAAATTATATTTCTCATGATAAATTATACATTAATGATTAACAGCAAAATTCTCTATCGAATGAATGATGAATGGACGAAAAGGTAACAAAAACATACATAAAAATAAATGGAGAAATAAAATAATAATAATAATTAATAAAAAAATGAATGTTTGTCAATATTATAAAAAATACCCTTTAAATATTTTTAAAATATCTCAATGATCTTATTTGATAACAAAACAAAAATTAAAATGAGAACGAAATAACCTCATAAAGAGAAAAATAAAAAAAACCTGAAGCTCAATTACCAGTAAATCAAACACTAATGGATAAATTGAAAAAAAAAACAAATTAATTTTAAAAAATTATAAAAACAAATTTGACTCTAGTATGTCGAACTCATGGCCTGTTTGTGAGGTAAGGATAACCTCATGCAAAAGAAAATGAATAAAATAATAGAGGTCAACTCTCAAGCAAACCAAGTAATGAAAGGCGAAACTAAAAAACATGAGTTAGTCAGGGTTAACTCGAAGTACTTGCAACTTGAGATATGAGATTGAAATAACCCTAAATAAAGAAAAGCGACAAAAATCATGAAGTTGAAGGCTCAATAACCTAATGTTGAATGGAGAAATTGAATATGTATGTTTGTATGTATATATATTAAAAAAAATAACCTAAAAAAACCGAAGTCAAATTTGACTAATTTTCAAAACTCGTGACTTAGGTCATGAGACCGGATTGTCCTATAGAATGCAACTTGTAAAAATCATGAAGCAAAATTCTCAATCATCCAAAATTAAAAAATAAAACACAAATAGTAATAAAAAAAATAAGGACTAAATATGGTATAAAAAGTAAATGAATTAAAACAACGAGGGACAAATTTGAAAATAAAATAAATTAAGAAAAAGGTAAAAAAGCAAAAAAAAAAATAGTAATCAAAAGAATGAGAATCAAATATGATAGATGAAAAAAAAAGATGAAATTAAAAAAAATCCAAATTTATAAATTACTTTAAATAAAACAAATAGTAATCAAAAGAACATGAACCAAAATCGAAGGAAACCCAAATTGAAAATATGGATTGAAACCAAATTGAAGATATGGACTGAAAAAAATTAAAGGGTTTGGCGTGAGAATAGAGAATGATAGACAAAAGAAAGAAAAAAAAGGAAAACCGAAAGTCCATTACCCACACGCGCTGTCAAAGAGATCCTAACGCTGCCCCAGAAGCAGGCGTTTGGTCATCAGGCAACACTATACACACATCCCAAAGTGCGCGAGCACCATCCACACGCTTACATATGCAATACAACATCAACCAATTTTTTTTAATAATATTTATATTTATTAAAATATCAAATTATCCTTCAATGCACTTGATATAATTT
>Ga0307517_10013033_pt1 | contig 11334 bp, 3 predicted proteins | sample 23_EM_MG_FD_194515 | JGI IMG/M metagenome (GOLD analysis project Ga0307517, IMG submission 194515) | Populus trichocarpa ectomycorrhiza microbial communities from riparian zone in the Pacific Northwest, United States - 23_EM | ecosystem: Host-associated > Plants > Roots > Unclassified | place... | reverse complement strand
TTGATGCCGAAGACTATTACTGGAGACGCCAAGGTTTGCTTGGAGAGCCTAATAGGAGCACTCGAGAAGGCGAAAGAGGACGCTATATTGAAAGCAGAAGAAGAAGCAAAAGAAAAGGAGAAGGAGAGTGCTAGATTGAAAGCAGAAGAAGAGGCAAAAGAGAAAGAGAAAGAGAAAGCAAAAGCTGAAGAAGAGGCAAAAGAGAAGGATTCGTCAGCTGCAGAGAATGCAAAGAAGCAAGTAAAAGAAAATGGTTTCTGTGATAATGGAAATGGAGAACTGAATAACAAAGAAAATAAGCAGGAGGGCTTCAGCCACTAATGGTCAGCTCTGCAGTATTTGGGATTGAAGAAGCTTGGTCTCTTGAGACCGAATAATCACATTTCTATAATTTTAATGACTGTAAAGATTATCCCAACAATGGTGATATCCAAATCAACAGTCGTCTAGCATGATTAAACCACTTCAAGCTTGATTAAAGATGTAGTAGTTTACCTTAATGCTATCTTTTTATGGTTATTTCTTCATTAGTCACTTCCCCTGATTAAAATCTTCAACTTCTGCGAGTCCAGAAAATCAGAATCACTTACAAGGGCATCTCTAAAATACTCCTTGCCAGTTATATCTCCAAGGCTGATCTCAAATCATTAGTTCTCCGATTAAAGTACCTCTAGGAAGCATCTCTGTAAACCCCGCGTAAAAGTATGATCGAAAATAATAAGACCCCGGTTAGTAATGGAAGCTCGGAACTAAAAGAGATAGATAAATGAGGAAAATAAAATAATGCAGGGAATGATCTCTCCTAAATAAATTTAAAGGTACTGTTGGTTGAAACAAGCATTATGACTTCTAGTTTTAAAAAAATTCATGATGTCTGCGAAACTGAAGACGAGTTTTGATGGATAGAAGAATTAGGAAAATTTAAAGTAATTTTTTTGTTAAGAATGAGAAATAATTCTGAGGAATTATAATGAACATGAAGAATGAAATTTAAGAAAGAATTGCAATTAAAAATGTTGATGTAAACCTGAATAAAAATCGGTAAAGTTATCGCGAACCGGTAACAAGTTTGTAAATAAGATCATTAGTAAAAAGGAAAAATAAATATACTTGGGATAAGAAAATGGTCCCAAGGATTTAGTGAAATAATTGGTACAATTAATGCAAGGATAGAATAAGAAAAATCAGATTTCTAACGAAAAATCACAAATAGTCGAGTTTTACGCTATTAGGCTGACCTCTCAATCCGACCGTTGGATCAAGTTTAAATTTCACACGTAGTCTCATGACACATTTATCTACCTTGGGTTATAATTTGATAGCGATCAGAATTTTTAAAAACCATATAAGATTGGTAGTAGACGAACAAAAAATACCATGTAGACTTATTAATGGCAATTTCATAAATAGGTGGAATAAATGGAAAAAAATCAGTTTCGTTTGTATTGCAATTGAATGTTGATTTGCGTGTTGGGAAGGTTAGTATAATTAAAGTATGGTCAAAGGGATGGTTATTTGAAATGCTCCCTAAGTGTTGATAAATGGTAATTTAATGTTTGGAAAAAAAGGGTTGCTTGTGTGTGTAAGATGATTTCAAATGGATTAAGTAAATTTATCAAAATAATAATGAAGTTTTTAGATTGACGAGAATAATAATTTTTGAAGAAATAATTTTGTTGAGCTAAACAGTGAGCTAGTGAAATAATTTTGGGTTATATGGAATGTGAACTAAATGGTTGATATGAAATCCTTGCAAGAAATTAGAAAGAGATAAAAAATAGTGATGAGTATATTACATTATAGAATTCTGCATCAACCGTTCAACCGGTTGGCCTGACCAAGTTGAATCAGTTGACCATTTTATCTGAAAGTGAGACTACAACATCTATAAATGAATAGTTTCTTAGAAATAATGAATTGTGTGAAATCAGGGGTCAAATTAAAGAAAATTAAAAGTTTGATGGTCAATTAGGGGTCCAATTGAACAAATAAGAAACCAAGGACCAAATTTTAAAAGGCGCTCAATTTTAGGGTTGGCAATTGAGTTTGACAATGATGAAATTGCATGAAATTAAGAGTTCAAGAGGCAATTATGAGTGAACTTAAAAGAAATTGGAAGATTATAGATTAAATTAAAGTTTGCTAAATCTCAAATTAAAAACCCTAATTTGTAGGGTTTAGCTTAGACGACGTATCGTTCGGTCACTGTGTATCTTCTTCTTTGATAGTTTTTGCTAATCGAGTAAGCACTTTAAGGCAAATGAATGTGACATTTTTTACCACTCTGATGTTGTAACCACCACCATTTAACTAAGAAACACCCCATCTACAACCTTATTTCCATGAAATCAAACGTTTATATCCCATTTTCTCCAGTGATCTTAACAACATCTTGTCCCCGATCACTCATCACTGCATTTTTAGATCTTATGTTGATTGGATTAACACTTTCAAACGAATGAATATGGAGCTACAGACCTCTAAATTAAGCAAGAATGGATCCAATAAAAAAGTATGCACTCCCTCTACCAACTTTAGGTGGTCTCAGGCAACATTGACGTTCGAGTTTTTCTGGCGAAGCCATGAAAGTGACCAGCTTAGTTAGTGTTAACTAACATACCCATTCGCACAAAACCACATAATTTTTTCGTGTGTTCACACTTAGAAACTCCCAGAAAGGTTCTAATCAAAGGCTAAGAACACTCCTCTCAAGATCAAAAGGGTAAAACACTTTACCTTAGCCTTCAAGTTTGTTACAAAACCACCTAAATCCAAAACCATTTATCTTATGATAAAACCAGCTTAGTTTTGGTTTGTTAGAACCCTAACAAACTCATCTAGAAGCTCTTAATCAGCCTGTAAAAGGAGAGGTAATCAGAGGAGTAAAGTGGAGGAAAAAGAAGGAGAAAAGAAGAGGAAAGAAATTTGGTTAAGGTTCAAAGGATAAAAAATCAAGCTCATAAGCTCAAAAAGATCCAATTTGTTCTTGCTGGGTTTAGAGATAAGAAGAAAGAAAGGCAGAAGCATAAATCTATTCCTTTTGAAGATTTCAAGCTTGAAAGGTATATTCTTGCAAGCTTTGAAAGTGGAGTCCATAAGGCCTGTTGGATTGTTTTTTATTGTTTAAATGCAATGTTTTTTTAATGTGTTGATATGATGATTATTGTCTAAATATGTTAAGTTTACACTTTATTTCGATTTGAAATATGCCAAATATAGTAACAAGGTTATGATGTTTTTTGTGTTGGCTAATACATGTTTCTGGGTTTCTAAGTTTTGTTTGGTTCTTATTGAAGGTTTAAAAGAACATTTTAAATCCAAAATGCATAAATATAGAGGCTGTTTTAAGTTGGCAGTTTTGAAGTTTGGAATCTCTTGCATGATTTTTTATAATTTATTGTTTTTGTTAGTTTCTTTTGTTTCAACTATGCTTGGCATGATAATGTGGTTTGTTAGAATAAAAAAGAGCATGCTTTAGAGGCCTAAAATGACTATTCTGGGTTGGACAATGACTGGCTTTTTCTAGGTAGTTTTTGGGTTTCCAAGGTAGTAGTCTTCATATTCTTGAGAAAAACATTGCTAACTTTATGATTTGGACCAATTTTTGTCTATTTATTTGCATAGAACCCTTCAAACAACTTGATTAGCAAATAATCTAGGTCTAAAAAGCATCAATAACACGGATTCATGCATTTAGATTTTAGGTTTCTTTCGACTGTCCAATATACACTTTGATCAAATCATGGCGTTTGAGTGATAATTGATGATTTTTTTGCTTAATTCTTGATCTATACATGCTTGCAAATAAAACCATGCCTTTGTTTGCTTGAAATTTAGTCTGGTTTGGGTTGCACGTTGCCAGGTTTAAGCTTGAATGTTTTTTGTGTTCTTCATTTGTTTTGTGTTTGATCCGTTTTATCCAAGAAATCTTGAGTTTTTATGTTTTTTTTCATGTTTAATTTGTTTTGATTTTGTTTTTTTATTTTTGGTTTGTTTTCGGGTCAACTTAGTCAGGTCAAAACCGGGCCAAACAATTTAAGGCCCTGTTTGGTTTGTCATATTTTTGTTAAAAAAGGATCTTTGGCCTAAGAAGGTGTTTGACAAACACATCCTTAAGCCTTGACAGTTTTTCTAAAGAAAAAAATAAGTCTCGCCAAACATGGCCTTATAAAACTATAAAAATAAAAATAACCCAAAAAATAATAATATAAAAATTTATTTTTCTTGGGGATGTTTTTTAATACATCGTTCATCAACGTAGAAGCTGCAGTCAAGACAACAATATATTGAGCCCAAGATGGGCAAATTACTTGCCCTGCACAGGTCTGCACCAACTTGTTTTTCAAAGTTGGCTGAAATGTTCGATCATAACTTCACTTATCAATTCTGAATAGACACTCACCGAAATATTCAAAACTCTCAATTTGAAGATTCCATTTTCAAACCTCACTTTCACTCACAACCATTCAAAGAACAAAGAACCAGGAGCAGAACAAGAACTTAGAGGTTACTGCCATCCCTCCAATTTTATTTATAGATAAAATCAAAGATTACAAGATCTTTATCATAAAGAAAAATAATCATAATAGCTTAATCCTGACACGGCTATAAATCCTGATCTCAAAAGAATGAGAAGCAACCAAGCTCTTTGCAGAAAAACATTGCTCAACAGTAAAATTAAGAACTTTGGATCAAAGGCAGCGAATCCGGAATAGGCAACACGCCTTCTTTTCAATCCTTGTTGAATAAGAGGCTTGTCTTCCTTCACCATTTGCCTATAAAAAAGATCACCAAATAGTTAAAAGCCTTGAAAAAGATGAAGAGCCATCCAATTCCACATTAAAAAAATAATAAATAAACAGAGGAATCAGTGAGAAAAACTAGTTTTAAGATTAAGAGAGGGAGGGAGAGAGAGAATTACAACACGATGGTTACCTGTAATTCAATATTATATTTATATTAAGAGAAGAATCGTCATCCAGCTCGAAAACACACAAAGGGTAGAAGGACATCCTTAGCGTTAGGATGCTCCCACTCCGCTAATGACTCCCACCATTCTTTTGGATATATCGCAATACTTCTAAGAGAAGGGAGAGGAGATGGCTGGCCATTTTCAAGCAACGGAAGACAAATTGGAAACCTCTCCAGCTTCTCACATGTGTCTACTTCAATATATTCAAGAGAATCGCAAATCACTTTTGCACCACAAATGCTTTTCAATTCTGGTAAATATTTCAATCTCAGAATTCTTAACTTTGGGAGTATGAATTTTGTGATCGGATTGGAGCTGCTGCTGCTGATTTCTTCATCTGTTGTTCCTATTATCTCCTCCATTTTCTCACATTCTTCAACTGCAAGCTTTTCCAAGTTTTTGAGGTTTGGCAGCAAGAGAAGAGGGAGCAGCTTCTTCATACTCTTACAATTACAGAAATAAAACTCTTTAAGACCAGAAAATGTACTGTTAGAAGATGGCAATGGAAGTGGAGCAGAGCAGAACCTTGAAGATAAAACCAAGCTCTCCATGTTACTGCACTTCCGAATGTCGAGGATCTCTAGTTTAGTTGCATACACTATCACGGATGAAATGTCGCATAAAGTTGTTGCATCATTACAATTAATAATGTCCAGTTCTTGAATGTCATTCGGGAACATGACCTGAAAATCTCCATCTCCGTTGATACTCAAGTTACTCGAAACAACTATTTTCCTTCTGCTGGAAGTTCCCCACATTACAGAATAAGCTTCATCATCTAAAAGCCCTACATGGATTCTGTATTTGCTTAGTGATTTGGTTTGATCCCGAGATCTAAGAAACTCCACAAAGTCAGAGTGACCTTCAAAATGGCATTCCAAAGTTTCTAACTTCCTTAAGCATCCTAGTTCCTTTCCTTTAACCTTTATCGAAGCACTAGATACAAACACTTGCAAGTGAGAGAGTTCAGGTAATATCCCACTGAGAAACTCCTTTTTTCCATTTGAATCGAGTCTAAGATACCAGAGGTTGGATAGACATTCCATTCCTTGAGGCATCTTTCCAAGTTCAGTATTAAAGAGATCTAACCTCTTTAGTGCCGTGAGCTTTCTTAATGATGGTACACCCCTTAAGTTCAGACAACTATTCAGCAATAATGCAGTAAGAGTCACCAAATCAGAGATAGAATCAGGCAATTTTTTAATGCTTGTGCTAGACAGATTGAGTACCTTGAGTCCATGTAATTGCATGAAAAATGAATCTGAAATGAATCGCAACCTTGTATTATAACATAGAAATAGAGTTGACAGATTGGGACACCTTGGTGAATGGCTCCAGGGAATTTTTTCAATTTGATTACACATTAGTGAAACTCTCACAAGATTCTCTGTCCACTCCTCTGCATCTGGCAATTCTTTTAATTGCACACCTGCTTTAACCATGATTTGAGAGTTCTCTTGCTGTATTTGAATGGCCATGTCCCTAATCAAGTCATGCATCTTGATAAATATACCGCCACCAAGCCTTTCCAATAGGCAGACATTTTCAAGTTTATTAAGCATTGTGTGGCCCTCGTCAAATGCTGCTTGACTGCTCCTCATTCCTTTCATTATTCCCTCATCGATCAAATAATTTATGAGGTCATCCCTTCTAATTATATGATCTTCAGGAAATAATGCACAATATAAGAGACAATGCTGTAGTGTTAAATCATCTAACTGATCATAACTAAACCTCAGTAACCGGAATACCTCATCTTCCATGTCATTAAATTTTGATTCTCTCAATTTATTCAATGTATTCCTCCACTCATATAGGTCATCCACTCCCCTTAAACTTCTTGCCACTGTAATAATTCCCAATGGCAAACCAGCACATTCCCTTGCAACATCTACTGCAATTTGCTCCACTTCTGGAGAAAGTGCTTTGTCATCTCCAAGTTTCTCCATGAACAAAGTCCAAGCTTCGCTCTCAGAAAGTGGCTTCAATTTGATTTTGTGTTGGCTATCCATCTGTTTACAAACGTTTTCTGATCGAGTTGTCATAATCAGCTTGCATCCTTCCAAATTTACTGGAATTCCCACTACGTGTAGCTCAAAAGAGTTCCATAAATCATCTAAGATGAGAATCCATTTTTGTTTCTTCACTAGTTCTTTTGACAATTTGACAGCTCTACGCAGATTATCATCTTCTCTAGAAAGATCTAAATCAAGGCATATAGCAACAAGATTCTGCAATTTATTAATGCTGAAATCTCGAGACACAGTCACCCAATATACACGATGAGAAATGTCTCTTCTTTCTAGAAGCTCATTATGGATATGTTGTAACATTGTCGTTTTACCAACTCCTCCCATTCCATAAATGCCAATGGTTGAGAATTTATCATCCATTAACAGAGACCATATCACATTCTTGTTCTCTTCAAATGCTCGACCCACTAACTTTGTTGAGCTAGGAGGAATTGGATCTCCTCTAGTCTCACTTGTGTTGTATTTAAGGCCTATAGAAGAGCTAGTTCCTGCGCCAGGCGGCACTAACCTTCCGATATTGTCCTCCACATCCTCCTCCTCCTCCTCCATTGAAAAACCAGCTGATTGATTCACTAGATCTATTCTTTGTGTTTCTTCTCCTCTATTCTCATGTGCATCAACTGTGTGTCTCTGAGGAGAGAAACTTCTGTCAACATGCTGAATAGATCCTTCACCAGTGTTTCCCATGCCATTTTCCGCTTCTAAATGTGAACAAATTCTGTCTTCCGCCGCACCTTGTTCCATGCCCTGAACTCCCACTGGTATCCTTCCAGCATCCCCTGCCAAACAGTCATGTACTGCATTGCTTTGTTCCAACAAGCGTAACACTGGTGCTGTCCTCACTTTAACCATGTTCTGCACTTCATTCATCATGGCATCATTGTTTACTGTTGAACAGAGTTGATCGTAACATCTTCCAAGGCCAAGACACAATAGATCTGTTGGCTCGGATGAATCTCCTTGAGGCTCATCAGCTTGATTAATTGATGTCCTCTCATGAGAGCTACCTCTCTCCAGATGCTGCACCTTTTCTGTTCTCGGTACAGTCTCCACTGCATCATGCAGAAGCTCTTCAGGAGAACTACGTCCCAACATAGACTCGATATCTTTATCAGTGATGCTATCCATCCAACGTTCGAGCGCTCCAGGGGAAAAAGCTTCTTCTTGTTGTGCCATTTCTAAATGTATCACTTCATTGTTCTGATCTTTTGCTGGAGCTGAAATTGCATTAGTGACCTCATTATTGCTCGATCCTGCTTCATATTTATTTCTTTTTTCTGGAGGGCCATCAATAGCTGCACGGGCTGCATCTTGAACTTCTTCAGGAACTTTCTCACATATTTTAACACCACGCCCTCTCACTCCTGACAAATGCCATTTGATCCTCGAAATGGAAGTAGCAGCAGCAAATTCACACCCACAAAATGTACACTTGAAAGAACCAGCATCCAACTTCTCAACATGATTCCAAAATGGATCATTCTGTCTAACCATTTTCATACACTTTCTCCTTTGACCCTGCAGATACAAATAAATATTGTATAAAAACGGATTTTGAAGTCATTGTCAGAAAACAAATCCTGCCAAGTGATCTAAAATAAGAACATGAAGAAATTAACCTTGTTTTTAAGATAAGCAGTTGAAGTTGATAGCAAAACGAACATGTAATAACAAATTAAGCTATAATATCAGTTGAGTTCAATTATTGATTAAGTTCTACCTGATCAATCAATCTAGAATACTAACAAATTCTACAACTTGATCATTGATTTTTACATAGCTAAATGGGCACTTTTATTTGGAAGAATCAAAACAAACACGTGTAGAAACAAAATGAGTAAAAAAAAGAAACCAAAGTAAAATTTACGCATAATATAAAATCATAATTTAGGGTCCTAACTAAAAACTTAAATTTTTGAGTTAAGATGATTCTTTAATATAATATTAGTGTTTTAATGACCAAATAATCATGAGTTCAAATCTTATCATGATTATTCTATTTGATAAAAATTAAATACAAGATATGTATTAAAGAAGATATGTATTAAAGAATAACATAAAATTATATCTTGAAATATTATCTAAAAACTTAAGTTTTTAAATTAAAATGATTATTTGATATATTGACAGAGGCAAGATGTTGAACTCCAGATTATTAAATTCAATCGGAAGGAGAAGCACAGATCATCCGAAAGGTTTAAGAAGTTTGGCGAGGGAAATTAATGGTATACTGAGGGAGAGAGCAAGTGGAAGAGAAAGTTAATGTTAAGAGTAGCTAACTATTAAGGTCATAGCAATTTGCTAGCAACTTAACCAAAGAAACTCATGCGAGGAAAGGAAAAAAGAGACTAATATAATGAGAAGAGATTGTTTGATAAGAGGGAAGTTGCTAGGAATGAAGCAACAACTTTATCTAGGGATGACAATGATTCAGATTTATTTATATCTATATCCAAGAAATTTAGATATATATACCTTATTTATTAGGTTTCGGTTATCTATATAGATATTAATTTTATGATTATTATTCAATAAATTAAATATTTAAATAGTAATATACACACACAAATATTTATTAGGTTTAGGTTCAATTTAATTTGAACTCCATAAGGCATGGATTATAAAAACAGTAAAGATCAATAATTTTTTTTTTTTTTGAAACATTTGATGATCCCAACTCCCAAGTTTATCAATAAAATCTCTACAACTTGTGTTTTACCTGAAAGATTCAAACATCAACAAAATGCAGTATAAATACTTTACCTGGATTCTAGATGTTCTTCAAATGCTGGTTTGCTTAAGCAGTGTTCAGAAAAAAGAGAGCAGAAAACACAGACCAGAGAAGAATATATAATGAGATCTGGTACGTACAGAGGGGATGGTATAATGAGATGAGAAGTGGAAGATGTTGAACTCCAGATGATTCGATTCAATCAGAAATGGAAGCACAGATCATCAGAAAAGATTAAGAAATCGTACAGGAATATTTAATTATTGTTTGTTTGATTGATAAGAAGGAAGTTGCCAGGAAGGAAGCCACTGCTTTCCCTAGTAAACATTTTATTATAAGATATAGCAAGTTGCATCTAATTAAATATTGGAGAATAATATAAATTATATCTTAGGATCTTATTTAATAGTTTAAGCTATTGAGTTAAGATGATTTTTTGACATGATATTAGAGTCTTGATGACAAAGTAGTTACAGGTTCAAATCTCACCATCCCCATTTATTTAATAAAAGTTAAGCAGTGAGTCTATACAAGTTTTAAGCCTAAAAGGTTTTCACTTGAGGGGGTGTGTTAGAGAATAATATAAATTATATTCTAGGACTTCACCTAATAGCTTAAACTATTAAGTTGGGATAATTATTTGACATTAAGAACTTCAACAAAAGAATCATAAGCTAATTGTTTAGTGAGTTAACGTGTGGACTCACGCCAATGTTCAAACTTTGAAAAAACTACTTAAAAATAAGAATGGAAGTTTAATAATGCAAGTGGAACTAAAGAGATTCGAGGATCATTTTTGCTACATATTGCATCTTACCTCTATTTGTGTCTTTGTAACACTAATTTGCTCACTTTCATTGTGCTCTGAACTACATGAAAAGCAGAGAAGAATATTACCTCTTGAGGATCCTCTTTCAGACAATGAACAAATGGGAATCGAATTTTTGAATGGCTATTGATGAAGTCAAGAAAAAACTTCAGCTTAAGCTTGGGACTTTTCATGGCTGCTACTAAGCTTTAGAGATTTTTTTTTTTTTTTTTTGCTTTCTTCTACAAAACAAGTCCTCTATTAGGACAGGGGATCATGTTTAAGTTAGTAAACTATAAGTGAAAAATAATGTATAACAAAGGGAACAAAGTGTGTTGTGATGATTGTATGTGATATTATATCATGACTCATGTGTTGTTACCTGGGTGACCTAATTTGCTCACTTTCATACAACTCAGGTCACATGATCTCAGACATGTTATGCGAGAATATAGGAGATGTACTAGCTATTGGTGTGGAAGGTAGGCACCAACACTGATAATTATAAGTCCATACTAACAAAGTGTAAAATGGAGATCATGGTGGGTGTTGTGTAAAATGGTAATGCTTAAGACGGTGTGAGCATGAGATATGCTTAAGAGTGTGTTTGGTATTGTGGTAGCTGTTGTGGTTGTGATTTGAAAAAAAGTTATTTTATAAAAAGTACTTTTAGTTGATGTTGGTTTGGAAAAATATATGTTTGGCTAAAGTTGTGGTTGAAATTGAGATTAAACAAAAAGTAGTTTAAAGTGTTTGGTTAAAAAATACTTTTCAAATTGAGGTTATAAAA
>Ga0307517_10013032_pt1 | contig 11334 bp, 16 predicted proteins | sample 23_EM_MG_FD_194515 | JGI IMG/M metagenome (GOLD analysis project Ga0307517, IMG submission 194515) | Populus trichocarpa ectomycorrhiza microbial communities from riparian zone in the Pacific Northwest, United States - 23_EM | ecosystem: Host-associated > Plants > Roots > Unclassified | place... | reverse complement strand
GATCCAAAGGTCCAACTCGGAGAGCGATGGAGTTAGCATACCTAGCGTACCAAACACACCCAAGAGTCACCAGAGAAGGGCAAGGAGCCAGAGCAAAGGCAAAGACCCCGCGTCTTTAAGCCCTTCGCTACTCAGTAACCCTTCAAACATGTCGTTCTTGGAGCTTTCCAGACCGGCCACTCCACAGCCATCGGACGAGGAGGCGATCCCCCCAGTACCTGCCCTGTTCAGAGTGCAACGAGTGGATGGTGGCGTGAGCACGAGCATGGGGATTAGGGTGAACGTGGACCAAGCCCTTGAGGATCACCGAGGTACGGCCTTGGATTACTCCCTGCGCTCTGTTGAGCGTGCCACACAACGAATCGACCTCAAATTAACGTCATTTCCTCTTCGTTTAGTGAATCTCGACTACTCGCCTGGATTTTCCGCGGCTTTCGACTCCGCGATGATACCACCTCTGCCGGACAACGATCTGCCCACTCCACTGACGAGAGCGAGCAGTATGAACATACCGCATCCCCCATCGGTACAAGACACCAGGCGGATACAGTCTATGCAACCGTCATTTTTCCTCGTGTCCTCGTTTCGAGATCGAGATCTGGGGGATCGCGATCAAACAGGGTCCGATGGTGGTCTCCAGGATAGTCCCGTGGTTCCTGCTCTAAAGGTCCCGCAAACGGTCGAGGAGGTACACATTGTTCCCTTACCGGACACGGAAGAAGACGACAAGAAACTCTCTACGTCTTATCATGCGTATGACAAGTCTGACCTTTGGCCTTGGTCGAAACGGAATACGGCAATATTGGCGAATGCGGCGCCTGAACCTTCGCCCCCCTCGGCGTCGCCTTCCGTTGACGATAAGGGCGACCCTGAAGCCATTGTTGATATTGGACCCTCGAGCTGCACTTCGGCGGATGTCGTTGAGGGCTCGGAACACGACCAAACGCTGCCCTCGTCGTATCTGCCTGATATGACCACGTCATCATCCGGGTCTCTAAACGACGATGGTACAGAAAACACGGACCCGCCGATAAGCATTATCGCCTCCGAGGACAGCGAGGAACACAACACCGGTCAGGAAAAGCATGAGCCCGAAAATGGAGTAGGAGAAGGAGGGGATGAAAGTCGGGTGCCTCCAAGCCCAGCAGCAAGCGATGTCCCAGATATGCCCGTCTTCCCAGCCGCGAGGAACTCGTCTTTATCGCTAGATAGGCATGGGAGCATAGGTTCGCTCGTGGCGAGGAAGAGCTCGTTGTTCAGGAGCCACGGCAGTAATAATTCGCATGGCAAGAGGAGTTCTATGCCGTTACCCAGCGCAGTTATTGCGAGTTTGTTGCCGTGGAGGGGGTCGAGGAGACCTTCGTCGGAACCGGAGTTGCCGAGTCAATCCTCGAGGGCGAGATCGAGGTTATCGTCTATGCTGCCTTCACCACACTGAAGATTGGGGGATCTCTATCGCGTGCCCTCTATTTTCCTTCGGTTGCTCCTTTCCCCGACGTATTTCCCCACTAGTATACTTCCACCCAGCACACTGTTGTCCGAATCCTGAATTATTCGCTCTGCCTTCTCCCCCCATGTTCCGCATTGTTCACCTCCACCCATCACACCCCATCGATACATGCTATCCCTGTTGTCCTCGTCGGTTATTCACCCCTCTCCTCCCTCCACACCGGATCCCAGTTTCCCCTAACCCCTCGCTGCGTTTACTGTATGCCGTGTCGTTGTATTCCCTTTTTATTTTGGCTAACCCCTTCGACTGTTCATATGGTTTTCTCATTCTCCCCCTCACCATCATGTTTCTTTAGTCACCCTCTCTCGCCTGACCACGAAAAATCTGACATTCTCTTCCTGTATCAAAGTCATTTGTTTCATCTTCATACACGGCCTCCCCGTGTCTCGCTCGCTCGCTCGCTCACCCTCCGTCTCTCCCTCTTTTTTCATCTCCCTCTGGCTTCGCCTTCCTTGACTGTCAGCCATTCTTGCTTACCCCGTCAAAGCTTGGTTTAATTTCACCTGACTTCGTCCCTATGGGATTTTATGTTCGGGCAGAATTGTAATTCTTACCCCATATACGACTAAACTGTTTCCTCTTTAATTCCTTTTTCGTGACCCGTTACGCTGCCCTGGTCACTCGACCCGTATCCCTCTCTGGTACTTACATAAAGATACAACACATAACATATACCACGCATGCACGCATACGTACAAAATCCCATTCGAAACCGTAAGCGCACCCGCGTACATGGCGTCAGATATCGTGATTAGCTGATAAGGTTGGGCTCCATTTTGGCTGATACCACCTCTAGCGCGGCCTTATCTGGGGGTCTCTTGTTTCTATTTGTTTCTGAATCTCCCCCGTCTCACGTTCGTCCATCATGTTATTTGGCGGTCTCGTCCAATAACACATCCCTGCCCAGGAGGCGGTGCTCAGCAGACTTTTCCTGGGAGGTTGACTCGGAGACCAGAAGGTGCGCCTCGTGGAGTAGGTTCAGAGAAGGTCTCCAACAGGGTCGCCATTCGTCTCGACCGGCTCCTGCTATTAGAAGGAATCTAGGTATATCCCCCGAAGATATAGTACCCCCCCCTGCTTTCCGTTCCATTACAACACACTCCTCGACCCCGCCCGATGCTCGGGATCCACACAGTCAACGAATCTCGGTACGGTCTGAATACAGTGAAGCCGAGCGAGCAGCTATGTCGACCACCGAATCCGATGATGTATTTTTGGTTTCTGGGAAGCCCGGGATTTGTCTGGACCCTTCCCTGGAGGCACCCTCTTGCCTGCAGAATCTAACGTTTGATCAGCAAAGCCATAAATAAACCCGGCCCTCCTGGAACCTACCAGCACATTCAGGTTTTCCGAACCCCTTGAATCACCCCTTCTTATCGGATTGACGATGTAGTGTGCTTCCACCCTGAGCCTCTGGCCGACCTAATTAAAGCCGCCGCCGCCGCCGCCGCCGGATGGCTCTTCGAATTCCGGGTGTACCAGTTGCTCAGAAGGTAACAATCCATTCAGCTGTTCCCCATCCGTGGCCACCGCGGGAAGGGGAAGGGGAATATCACGTACGATGACTACACCGCCTCCCAGCAATGGAACAATCCAATGGACCTTGAGGTGCCCAAACCGGACGAACATCCCTTGACCGAAGAGAGCTGTCTTCGGGGGGGACAACTGCTACCGTCCCAAATCCACGAACTTCCTTGTCCTTTACTCTCTGTTCCCTATTCACCCTCCTGGCCAGCCGTCACCTATCCTCCTCCACGTTCAAAACTGCGTGGAACAAAAGAAAAAGACGGCGCGAACGTGGACGGTCCGTCCGAAATCAACGAGTTGATCCCTGAGAAGGAGCTGTTGGCAAAGTAAATAACCGAGCCATGCCCAGGATTTATCATCGCGTTTGTTCTCGATGATGACTGTAGGTTATTACGACGGAAACAAAAACGGAATCACTTCCTCTGCCCCGTTGATATTGGGTATTACTGAGCAGCTTTGGCTGGGTTACGCTTACTATGTGAACCGTGCGGGATGCGGTCTATGGTAATTAAAGGTGGAAGTAAAGACCGAGGTCCCTGTACCCTCAATCAGGCACTACCTAAGTTTGTTTGTATGGTATGATCACCAGCTACGGGGTTTATGTAGGGGAGCACATTTATGAAAAGTGCCCTGGTGGAATAGCTCCGAATCGCTTGGAGGTGGATGAAGCGTGCGACAGTTCCACCGAAGCGTATTGGTCGCGTGTATTGGATAAAATCCGCCCCGAGGCTTTCCTGATGGCCCGCCATGCACCGCGGGCCGCTGCGGCGGGAGCCGTGTCCGTGAGGCATGATTTCGATGTGAGCCCGGTTTTACGTTGTCGACCTTACTCATGCGCATGCCACGAGAATGATCAGGGCTAGTGAAGGCGCGCAGGAATGTTTTCCAGTTTTTCGGGTGTCTATCACGGTCGGCTGTTATATGGATTTACTCTGCCGGTTGACACTTTTTTCCACTTGTTGCTAGCTCACATTTTCTAAAACGATGTCCATGGACACAAAGGGAGCTTGTGTTGAATGCAGGTGAGTATACCAGATCCCATCCCCTCCCACCCGAACCAACCACAGTTTCGCTCGATTTCAGAGCTAAGAGAGTGGTAAGTTGCCTTATCGTTCCTTCAGGCCACGCCTTTGAGCAGTTCCGCCCGCGGTTGGCCCAACAGAAGTGCATTCCGGGCCCTACCAAACGCTGCGAACGATGCACAAGACTGGAATTCAAGGATTGCGTCTATAAGCCGGTAAAAAAGCGGGGGGTAGGGGGGACCCTTCGTGTGGGGGAGGCGTGCAAACTTTGTCGGTCAGCGACCCCACTGTCGGCCGACTCCGGGTAAAGACGCTGACATTAGATCTCCCAACCGTGTAGAGAGAAGAAAAGGGTGAGTGGTTACTTCTATTACCAGGTGTAGATACTGCCAGATAGACTCAAACACGACGCTCTCTCTCTCCAGAAATGCGACGCCAAACGCCCGTGTACTAGATGCGTTGAGGCGAACAGGGCTCCTGAGTGCACGTACGAAATCGTTAGCGCTCCGCCTCGTCCCCCTGGGCATCCCCAATTCTTATTCTGGAGTAAACCTGATCCCTCAGGTTCAAGGGATGTCTTCGCACAAGAGGGCTGGGTCGTCGGGGAAGCGGTCCCAGAATTATCTGCCAAAAAACCCATGGCCGCCGTCACTGAACTCGTGCGCAAAACAGCTCCGCCCGCTTGTGCGTTTATCAATCCCCCCGGTCACAATAGTCCACCGCCCTGGCATGCATTACCAAATCATTGGACACAGGCGCCTGACGAAACCAAGGCACGGAACAATCCCCGCGTTATACTTCCACCGTTCTCTGTGCTGTCGTCTCTCATACCCCCCAGGATTCCACCTGGGCCCCATGCCACACTACCGTTGCTCGGAGCTGAGTCGCTTCAACTTTCCAGTGCAACCCTGGGGGAGCTGGATATGAAGTTGTATGTATCTCGAGTTCGCTGATCATCGATGGAGCTCATTCCTTTCTGTTAGCCGGTTGAGGATCCTGTGCCGGCTGAGCAAATTAGGAATACGCTTCACTCCCAAGAGGCAACAAGCCCTGTTACGCGGGGACACTTCGGGAGCCGTTCTAAACCCATTCTTCATACATTCGGCCCAAGCCCTAGGGATGCACTTCTGCGAACGTATGGATGATTCGCCTGCCATGATTCGACTCCAAGCGAGGCACCTTCAGATGGCTCTGGAATATCTTGCTGACATCATCAAAGGACATGACCGGGAGCTCACAGCACAGGCGACGCTCTGGGTTACTGCCGGAACCTTCATTCTACCAGTTGATGGTCTCACTCATACGTACCTCCAAAGGAGCTGTGGGGCTGTTAATACCGCAAAACTTCGGTTTATCCCAACGTATGGACAACCACCGGAGTTTTCTGAAGATCTTCATGAGAAGTTATCGGTTCTCTCGCAGATAATATATTTCGAGAATTTCTTGTTCTTGGCATGTGATGGAGCGGAACCGACCATGACGGCAAGGATTGAGAAGGAATTCAGACATGAACTCCAGGTACGGCCTGCCTCTGTGATTGTTTACATAGGATGTTCAGCACTCCTTGATAGGAAGTATATCCGGTGCTATTCAAGATCTGTCCACTGACCATGCGCACGCAAACCATTTTGCTGGTCAGGGACACGGTCGTCATACTCAATCATCGCCTGGATGATGGCGAGTATCGTCTTTGTTCGCTCCTCCTGTACCGACCATTAATTGTGTCCCGTGGTTGCTAGAGGTCCAACTTAGCATCTGGAGACGATCATGCGGTCAATTGGTGACCCTTCTAGATGACCATTCCCAGACCATGTTGTCCAACCTACAGAGATTCCAAGGGCTTGGTGATATCAGCGGCGCAGGGATCATCAGGAGTTGCTGTATAAATTCTCTCGCCCATCTTGCCGTTCTATGCGAAACCCTCCGGCAGATGGGGCCGGCTCCTCAGACAGAACTGGATACGCTCTGTGATTCGATCCTGGAACGGTTGGGTGAACTGACCGAGAGTATGCGAATGGAAGAATACACCCGCCTCGATCTCCTACTTGGGGTGTGTATTATCCCATTACTGCAAGCACTACTGACGGCTAACGCTCCTTAGATATCCTGGAAAAGGGCGTTAGGGGTGTTCGACGCTCGTCTTGAGAACGTTCCCCCCGCATTCAGAGCGAAGTTGCGGCATTGGAGAGAAATCGTTGCGGAGGCCCACTCAGAGTTCACGGCGAAACTACCGGACGCCAAACTTCCGCCCCTTGCTAGGAAGGCTAAATGGGAGGAAGGCCGTACCGAAAAATCGCGGTACCCGAATCTGATGCTCCCAGGGGTATGGGAGCGGTATAGTGTGTAATTGATGCATGCACAGAATATGTGAATATGTATCGGTGTCCTTCGGAGGGCAGTACTGGGTACACCTTTCGATATCATACATTCTGTCGCTTCGTCGGCGGTGCCGGTGTTTTTTTTTCTTTTGGAGTCCCGAGGTTCACTGTCGCGGACTTTTGGTTTCGAGGAAGCATCCACTGCCATCTATTCCGTAAACAAAGAGTTATCAAGTGACTGGGGTACAAATCACGAGGAATAGATATATATATTAGTCCAGGACTACGAAAACAATCAGAACGGCTACATGAATGCGGGTAACGAAATTGGGAGGTAACAAGCCTAAGCGAATCGTGAGGGGATGCGAGACGGTCATCGTCAGTGGTTGGTTAGAGTGGGAGGGAATAGGCTAGGCTGAGGTGAGAGAGCGGGAAGGCCAGAGCCTCTAGACGACGAACTGCAAGTCAAGGCTTATCGATCACCGAAACGAATACGCCGGGTTCAACTTGGGCGAATGTGGTGGCGAATTCGATTGATTAAAGTACGAAGCGTGCGAGGGCGATGCCAGCGACCCCGGCAAGAACAACGGGACCGTCGGGATCAACTCAAAGACGTGCTGAGTGGTCACCCCTCTCTTTCCAGGTTGGTGAGTTTCCATATTCATCACCCCATGTACTCTGGGTTCCTGGGAAACAACTTCGTCCCAAGAGCCCTCAGAGATTGCTTGAGAGTGATTCGTGCCTCTGCCGTCCCAGACGCATCGCATGTCGTTCCCGGAGATGATTTGGACGAGGCGGCCGGTCTCTACGTGGCGAATCTCAATGAACCGGCTGTCGAAGAGGAGGATGTAGGGTGGATGCCAGGCAACCCGCTCTGCTGTGCCTTCCCACTCGACTGTGCCTATACGACGGCTTGGGTCACCGTGTTTGTCGACGTACAGACCAAACTCTGTGAGAGCTATGAGCACGTTCCACTTTAAGGGAGCATGCCAGATCTTACCATCATAACAGAGCAGGAACTCGTCTTTATTCGACCTGAACATGCCCATAGGTCTGCATGACTCGCATCTCTTTGCAAGCTTCTCTAACCGCGGGTCTTCCTTCTGAGGGATAGTAACACTCTTGAAGCTACGTGGGTGTCAATCAAGGCATCCACCCTCCACACGAAAAGGTGACTGACTCTGAGAGGTCCATGATTTCGAAACCTTTGCTGCACAGGATCACAATCCTTGCTTTCAGGAATAACAAGTCATACGAATCCGAAGGCAAGAAGAAGTCCTGAAAACAAAAGACTCAGTACCCCAGAGGGCGGAGGTAAATATGAAACCTTACACGGTAAACACGGAACCACTCTGACCGTTGAGACCGTAGACCAAACCTCGACCCGATCGAAGGCTGAGCTTTTGTCTTCTCGTGTATCTTTCCAATAACTGGTTCGAGGACTCGGAATACGCTGTCAAGCTATAAGGTGTCCCCGGTCAGTCGATGTCAATCCTACCGAATCCCGGAAGTGCCTACATTCTTCTTCTTCATATAAATGACCAACGTCCTGCCACCCAGGTTTCCGACGGTAAAGAACTGCACGTCCTTATTCCCACTGAGTTTTTGAGGTGTCTGGGAAGCGTTTGCCGCTCCGGGTGACGAGGGCACAAGTGCTTCAATGTGATAGGCGAAGAGTGACTACGAGGATCATCGGTGACATGTTGGGAAACCCAATGCTCCGATCTCGTACCTTGTCTGCAAGTACAAGAAAGATGCCGAAATCTTCGAGCATGGCGCATTGAGAGACCATTCGTAGATGAAGTACTCGTCGCATCGCTAAACAAATGCCTAGAGTGAGGAAGTAGCACAAGAAGAGCATGAGAAATACATACACCGTGAATCATGCCTGAACCCAATCCACACTCCTTCCGCACATCCAATTGCCACCAGACCACGACCGTCAGGGGTGGCTGTAAACCCACAACGTCAGCATTAAAAATCGTAGAAATCCAAGACTGCTTACTAAATGGAACGGAACAAGTAACCTTGCCCGTGAAGTTCCCATCATTATTCCACGACGGACCGGCGTTCGCCATGAGCGTAGGAGCAAAGAACGTATCCACACTCAAAGTTTCCACCTCAAACACCTTATTCGACTCCTGCACAACCTTCCTCAACCCGATCGCTTCCTCTAACTTGGCCTTCCATTCCAATCGCGCTTGGGAGGATTCGGCGTACAATGTGTACAGACCTCCCATTCGACCATTGTGGTGAATCGTACAAGGGTATACCGCTCGGGCGTCGTTGGCGACTTCGGGACTCGCACCCACACCGGGAGGAATGACGGCCGGATTCGGACCCTCTGTATCTTTTTTATTACCACCGAATGGCAATAACCTGCCACCTCGTTGGGTCGGAGGATCCGTGAACGTCGCCAGGGTAAGAAGGTCCAAGGGGATGGGCTATACAACTGGTAAGGACATTCATGGTACGACAAGGTGTAAATATGACTTACCCGCCGGTACACTTGATATTTCGTGGTTATATCCTTATCCTTGGGTTTCGTCATAACAACTATCGGAAGGTTCGTGAGCGGGACTTGGGAAAACATCCAAAACATCAAATCCCCTACGGTAGTTATCGAAAAGCAAAACGAAAAGTTCCGTCCACCCGCTCCATTCGAACCCGGTATCAGGCTGTCTCAGGAACTTGCCGGTGTGAATCAACGATCGATTCTCGTTGAGTAAGTCCATGTCCTATCGAATATCAAGTTGACGTTAGACGCTTCGGCGTAATACGTCTATCAAATACGTACGATGTTCTCTCCAACTTTGAAAACCAAGTTGGCATTGTACCTCCACAGTTCGACCTTTTGCTTGGCCGACACGACTCCAGGTTCAGTCTCCTTTCCAAGTCCCTTGATGACGTCCAAAACTGCGGGAATTGTGTCGAGATCATCATGTCCAGCGGCGGTCTCCTCGAGAATATTCTTCAATAACAGCTCGTAACGCAAGAGACGGGGGATAGGCCTGTTGATGAAGTTCTTCATGTCCAACCGGTGTGCATCAGGGTGTCGTACGCATTGCTGGGGAAACCAGTCAAAATTGAAAACCCAGGACAACAAAATCGGTTTGCAGATGGAGGGGAGGGAAGCTTACGTCAACGAAAGCCTTGAACTGCGGGTTATTTGCCATCTCATCGTCAATCCGATACGCCGCGATGGGGTAATTCGGAATGTACTCCAAATACGCGTCCCTAAAATTCAAAACGGCGTCATACATCGCGGCGGTGACGCTCCTGATGTTCGGATGCTCCTCTCTCTGGACCTCGAAGAGTTGATCCAGGAGTCGCTTGTGGTGGGCATGCAGTTCGCCAAAGTTGTGGAACACATCTCGGATGAACGTGTCCAATCGTTCCCGAGGGATGATGGGTGGGTCCATCGCACGTAATGGACGAACATACATCTACAATCCGCCTTTCAGTAACAAAGACGGCTGATGCGCTTTCGACGTACGTATTCGATGTTTTCCAGGTCTTTAACGTAAGCCATTTCTCCCTTGATAAGCTCAAAGATGACGCTATCCGAAACGAACGATCGAGTCTTACTCCCGATCCCAATCACGAACGGAGAACACTCACGCCTGACGCTTAGCCTCCTGTTTGGAAATCCCACTCCTCACGTCTTCCGGTACCAAGCTGTGCCACTCGAACTTTCCTGTCGGTCCCTTGCCCATAGCCGTCTGGAAAGTCCTTAACTGAGCAATACCCTGGAGGTTCCTCATAGCCTCGATCGCCTCTTTCAGAAAATCAACGTCGGGGTTCCCCTCCGCCGTCTCCGTCCGGATAGCCTCAAAGACGACAGGGTACTTCTGTAGGTGCTCCGAAGGGCGGTTGAGCCAGTGCTTGAGGTCCATCTTCGCCACGTTGTCCGGATGGCGCACACATTGCTTTCAAGGCAACGCAGGAGGGTCAGTCATTGATGATCGATGGCACGCCCGAGGGAATCAGGTTCATACCTCAAAGAACACTCTAAGTTCGCCATTAGCTTCCATATCCTCCTTTAATCTTTTCTCTGCCCCCGGCAACTGCCCCATGTACGTGGGGTATGCCAATCGGAACTCGGTTGCCGCATTAAGGAAAATATCCCCAATCCTCGAAATAACTTCACCCTGCTCTCGCTGTCGAACATACATTGTCTCAAGGAGGTTTCGGTTACATTCACGCAAGTCGAGGATATTACCAAACACTTCCTCGATGAATTCGTGGGGACCACCTTCGATGACAGGAGGATCTGCAATGCGTAGAGGGCGGATGAAAACCTGGCAGAAATGTGTGAGCGCCTCATTTGATGGTCACCTGGTACATCGTATGGTTCACAACGTACGTCTTCGATAAAGTCCAGGTCTTTGATGTACTGTTGTTCCTTCGAGATGACCTTACGGATGATCCTACATATCGGAAGTTTAGTAATGGATCTCCCCTGTACCGAATGTCGTACGTTTGACGTTTGACTTCGCTTCCAGGAAGCGACGCGAGGATTTCTGGGGGAACCCCTTCTTGCCACTCAACACTCTGAAGGAATGAATAAGGTCCGTCGTCCCACGAGTCAGTGTGCAGCCACAAGTCACGTACCACTCTCGGAGCTGGTGCCTCGACGATAGGCATCGACAGGACCGACGCAGATTGTCCCTGGTAACGCGATAGAAATTACCTGAGCGAACGGTAACATCGTCCGGGTTTTTGATCGTGCTTACCCGCCTCGGACATGAAAATGCGTAACACGGCTGCCCATCCACACAACAAGGGGTATAGCACTTAGTCAGATACGTCAAAACTCCCGTCGGCAGCTCCTCCATTTCAATTCGAGCATCGGATCCTCCCTCCTGGTCGTCCAAGAACATGTACACGTCCTCGACTCCGTCGGTCAGAGCCCTACCACCCCACTCGACCTCGTAGAAGAAGAGCTGGCTTTGGA
>Ga0307517_10013030_pt1 | contig 11336 bp, 5 predicted proteins | sample 23_EM_MG_FD_194515 | JGI IMG/M metagenome (GOLD analysis project Ga0307517, IMG submission 194515) | Populus trichocarpa ectomycorrhiza microbial communities from riparian zone in the Pacific Northwest, United States - 23_EM | ecosystem: Host-associated > Plants > Roots > Unclassified | place... | reverse complement strand
AGGATTCGTCCTGACCAGGTTTGTTTGTAGCTTGGAACCTTTACCTTGAGAGTTCCGTGAACTAAATGTAATAGAAATATTTTACCCTCTGCAAGCAAGGGAGTTGAGTAGCAGATTGTCCTCCGCGCATGTTTCATTTGACCACGTCGTTGACACATCATGAAGCAATTTGGAAAAATCTCCCCTCGATGTTTGCTTCTTTTTTTTGTGTGTGTGTGTGTGAAGTTTCTCTGAAATTGCTGAAAACGACAAAAAATCAAATAAAGTCTGCTGATATGATTGAAGTCAGTCTCGAGGATCTTCTGGTGTTGTTTCTCTAAATTAACTTTGAAAGGCTGAAAGAAAATTAAAATATTTTTTAAAGTATTTTTTTATTTTAAAAAAATTATTTTTAATATTAGTAAGTCAAAATCAAAATAATTTAAAAATATAAAAAAATTAATTTAAAATAAAAAATAATGAATATTATAGTACTATAAGTAGCATCATATACTTGATAATAACCTTAGATTTTTGCTTTTTCTTTCTTCATTTTCAAACGAAGTCTGGTTTCCAGTCTCACACTTGAATGGACAAGTGAGATTTACTGGACTCCGAAGACAGCTTTAACAAAACGTTCGGGTGTCTTTGCTGAAAATATTATGAATTCAGGGCTTTCTTATAGTGGATTCTGTCCAATTAAGCTACGTTTTGGATCGTTCTTTCTCACTTCAGCCGCCTCATTTTGGGCGATGACACCAGTAGGAAGAAAATACAAGTATGTACCTTTATGCTTATGCATTCGATATTTGATTGTCTTCCTAATGATAGACACATCAGTAAGGCAAAGACCAAAGTAGAGTACAAAAGGGAAACTTGATGAAGAGAACCCCCTGCAGAAATTCTGGGTTCTGGGAGCTGCAAAAATTATTGACTGTAGTCTCAATACGTGTTTACTCGAACCACAACTTATGATGAAGGTGATTGTTTATTGGTCCCTTCTCTTAACATTTCTTCCCTCCATCCTTTATTAACCTTAGCAATGAAGTCTTCAATTCTCTTCTCCAGATTATCATCAAATTCTTCTGCAACATCTTGACAACCAATCACACTGGCACTCCCATTGTTGTAGTCGTCTTCATTACAACCATCAGAACAACTGTGTTTCTCATCATTGTCTTTGCCATTGTCATTGTCCCGATCCTTCTCATTTCTGTGATTCTCACTCTTACTCTTAAAACATGTGTCTCCAGCAACTTCACATGAAGATTCAGCATTCCCATTGCTCTGATTCTCACCTTTTTTCTTTACATATGGATATTCACATAAAGACGGTTTAGGTAGCCAGAGTCCATCAAGTTCATCTTTGGATGGCTTATAACTCCATAAAACGATGACCCAAATTAAGATGTTGAGCAACAAATGCAAAAACACAGCAGATGAAAAGTTCAGAACCGGAGAAGCATTTAAGAACAGAGACACTGGTAACGCAACGAGCTTCATTTCCTTGTACAAAAATAGATGATACAGCTAAGCAAATAAGTGCTTTTCTAAATAATTTGCAATGGGGTTTCCATTATATAGTTGCATGGGGTTATACGTGAGGCCAACCGATGTGTGATTCTCGGAAATTGCTGTTTTTTTAATTGGTATGGTATATGACACTTAATTTCACAGAAGTTTAGGTCATTATTTCTAGCGACCCAAGTTTTCAATCATAAGGTAGAAACTTCCGCAGAGCTTCTTAGATTGTGGATGTATTTGGCTATACGGTTAAACTACGTTTTTGAAAAATTTCGAATTATTTTTTATTTTAAATTAATTAATTTTAAAAGAAATAGATTTGTTACTCTCTGCCTTTTAAAAAAATTTCTGCTTTTTTAAAAAAACAATTCCCATAAATTTTCTTGATCTCTTATAAAAATATTTCAAGTCTCGTATATTTTATATGTCACCTCACTCCTAAGATTTTTTTCTAAACATGGGTTCCTTCATGATTTTCCTTTATATATTTAGAATTTTTTTCAAATATGGTGCACACCTTTCCACACGGGCTCTCCTTTCCACACGGGCTCTGCAGTTTATTACCTGAGATTTCAACCCCTCTTCTCATATGAAAATTTTTTAATAAAATCATCATGATAACTAGATATTTTTATAAATATTTACGGATTAATACCACAAAGACTTGGGGGCTGCTGATGGATCCAAATAAAATAAACCTAAAACACCTCTCAAAATAGACTTAAAACATTCCTCCAAAATAGGCCCAAAAAAACCCCTTGGGCTCGGGTTTGGTAACTCGAGTTCAATGTACAGTTGGGGCCAAGAAAAGTGGGCTCAGACATGGTAGCCCGAGCTCAATGTACCGTTCATATTTTTTTATATATATCTTATATTCATTATAATTGTTTCTTAACTCTTTGATGTGAGATAATTATATAAAAAATCATTTTTTATATTTTTTTAATAATCTATATTTAAATGTATTGTTTCAAAAAAAATTATATAAAATATTAAAATCTTAAATATTTTATTTTCTTTAATTTTTCTAAGTTAATTCAGCTTAACCCCTAAAACCTAGCTACATGTCGGTCAACCCATGACTGAGCTCAATAACTACGCTAAAAACAACCAGTTACGTGCCGTATATGCGTGCGCTTCCAGGGAATTTAGAACTCTTTGGACGTTGCATCTGAAATGCTTGATCTCATTGACATGCTGATGTTGATAGGGAGCTGACTTTAGTGGGAGTACTGTACATTTATGGAAGACCCACTTGCAGTTTTGCAACCAGATAGGGGAGAGAACATAAAAAAATCAACACCTCTGCCTTTCTTTGTTAGCTTTGCTTTGGTTTCTGGCATTGAAAATTGTTTATATATTGATCTGGAACTGCAAAAATACAGAGAATCTTAAACAGCTGCGATAAACTGAACCTGTATGATTACATGGAAAAATAATTAAAAATAAATACATTCAAAGCATAACGAGAAAAAAAATTATAAAAATAGTTGAAAATGCCATTACAACTATTTCTAAGAAGTTGCACTATTGCATCACGCAGAGCAACATTAGCAGCCTTTAAAAAGAGTAGATGAAATGTTAGAAATAACAGCAATTTGCAAGAGTCCATCAATCCCGAGAAAGGCAACTCTAGGGGGTAAATATTACATCAGCTATTCTACATGGCACAACAGCAACAGGGGCCTAACGAATCAGCTAACTAAAATTCTACCTGAAAAACAAAATAGGTAAAATCGACATGCCAGTACTGATAAATTGTTGATAAAATTACAGATAAAACAACACTTGAAGGTGAGATTATAAGATTGGAGGTTGAATGCCATTGTCGTCAGTGACAAGCCTTTTGATGCACAATTGAGGTGAACCCCATTACCCTGCTGGCAAAGTTAAGTTAATGTCAGCCGGCTTATTCCTTGATTCCGGAGGCAAAGGAGACCAACTATCTCCTCGAAATGAGGGAGATGAGAAGTTGGATTTAGGATCAGCAATAGAAATAGGAATGGCAGCAGTCGGCATGACACCTGATAACGAATCATGCTTCTGTTTCTTTGGCTTCTGCTCATGCTGGTTCCCAGCCAGAAAACTACCTACTACAACCTAATCAATTAACAAGAAGAAAAGGAAAAGGAATATCAAACTCTGTCTCAAAAGCCATCCATGATGATTATTACTTCTGACATAGGTTTAACACCACAGTTTAGATAGTGCACTGGGATTGGGGAGAACAGTTAAATTGGAAAAACAACCTGTACGGGGCTTGCAGCTACCAGCAGACCAGCAACTCCACCACCTACAACTCTTCCATCAGGACTTGCTAATGAAACACTCATCCCACCAGATCTGCTTCTTGTTCCTCCAGTTTCAGTGGGCATAAATGAACCAGATAAAGACAATATCTCAAAGCGACCCTGGAAAAATCAAGGGGAAAAGATTGATAAATAGATATTAAAAATAAAAAAGTACAAGCAACGTGAGGTGCTAGGATTAGGTAGTTAACAAATGGTCCTAAAGTGTTATTACAAATCCAATATTGAATTAGTGAGGAAAAGTAGTTTACAAGTTCAAAGGGCACCAGTAAGAGGAGGAGCAAAGTAGATAAAGATCCCACTTTACAAATGTGACTCCAGGACCATGTTAACATCCACTTTTGAAGAACTTCTAAAGGTTTAAACTAAGACCTTTATTTTAGATGAACAACCAGCATCGTAACCCAAGTATAAAAAGCAGCAGGAGAAGAGAATTAATTCTAAACAAGAGCTTATGATGAATCCCAGCATGGAACACATCACCAACCACAAGCATATGTTTCTTTTTCATTTTATAAAGAGTTGAATGACACAGATTTCCTGATTAGAATTGTTAGAAACTCTTAATGTAGAAGTGCAGTTGCTGAACTTTTGTACAGAAGTGCACCTTTAAGGTAAAGGCAAACCATTGTTTTAAAGAAATCATTGTACATAAGGAAGGATAAAATGCATCACCTCATATGTTAGTGTACCCCCTGAAGAGTCAGGCTGACGAAGTGTAACGCTGGAGATCACACCATTAGCTGAGAGCACGCATATAGCTCGAGGACCTTGTTGGGAAAATGATATGATTTTCATTGTGACATCCTAAACAACCAAAATGATAATCTATTTATGTAAGTCATCCTTGAATCATAGGAAAACATATAATTCAATCTCAGAAGTTATGACAAAAAATAATGTTTTTGCAACTTCCAGGCTATTTCACCGGATATCAGGGAATGTTACATAAAGCAAAGTTTTTAATCAATTTTTTCTGCCTTCTCTATTTTGGAAATATATGACATCCTGATTAATGTTTACAGTTGCTCAAATCCCAGCGACAGTTTTTTAACACGAAATTCATGTTATGTTTGCACTTATACGAACAAATGGCCATAAAGGAAAAAAAATGCAATGTCAATACTAGAAATAAATACAAAAATTCAGTGGTTATGTACCTCGCCCGCATTGACTGTGATGATATGGGGAGTAAAATTTGCACCTACAGAGCATGCAACCCATTCACCTAGAAGATCAAATTGCCAAAGCATCAGCAACCAAGACACGGAAATTCTCATTCCGCAATCAGAATCTCAATTCACAGACTTCAAGCAACATAATGCACCTCAAAGGTAATAGGAAAACCAAGGCAGAAAATTTCAGAAATTTCAAATTCAGAATTCTTGCTTTGAAAAGAAAAGCAGGCAAAACATCATATTTAGGGTGGCCTTTTCGGCAATAGGAGACCCCATTGATGTGGAAAAAGACTACATGAAACCTTATGGTGGCATGGCCAGAGAAAAACAGCTCGTATTGCTTTCTAAGGCAGCATTACCAATAAAAAAAAGTGACATTTCTGCAGACCATCAAGAACTTAAAAATTGCATAATCATAGAAAAGTCTCATGCATCAATAACTGGTATGACTTGAGTACCAGCATAAAGATATTTGGGGACTCTTCAACCTCCAGGCAGAAGTTCTCAGCAACAGTTGTTAAAGGCTCCTCAACCTATAGGGCATGGGTGTAGGTAACTAACTCAAACAACCAAAGGAAAAGCTCAAAGCCATCTCATAGCAAAAGAAGAGCCTCTCTAAGTACAGAATCTCTCTAATTAAGAGAAGGGCTTAAGGATATTGTCTTATGACCCGATTTCTAGATAATTATGTAAAGCTATTATGGTGTTTCATGCAAATGGAACAATCCTCCAAGGGGGGTAAAACCAATGCACCATCTAAGCTACCTGATTACTCATGAGCAGGAATCTCAATTCTATGCATCAGATTCAACACTGCTACTTGAAAACAGAAAGAAAACAGGAATGCCAGAAATTGAAGCACTGTTGCTAAAGGGGTAGCAAGATAATCATTCATGAGCTTAGACTGCCCAGTAGAGGTGGTCTCAAGAGTTCAAACTCATGGATTTTGTCTGTGAAATAATCAAACACCAGGTAAATTGAGGAGGGATTATAGAAAATGTCAAGCAAAACCCTTTTTACTTGATAAATAATATGCAAATTTTCAATTAACTATGAAGAAATGAAGTGTCTTGCCTAAAGTAAACTGTCAATGGCTTGTTGGGAATAGATGGCACTTCATTCTACTGATGACATGTTCAAAAGACAGCCATGCATTTTATGGTCTCTGCTGCAATTTGAAAAAAGTTCCAAGTAATGCAGCACCCATGAAGCTGGTTACCCAGGTCGATAGAGAACTACAAAATAATTACTCCCATCTTCGCTCTCTATCATCTAAGCTAGAAAATTGTATTCCAGGAAGCAACCAAGTAGCCCAACTCAACCGGAGATGGAAGAGATAAGAAGTCAAAACTCACAACTACGTAACTAGATTGTGCGTGCTTAGTCACAGTTGACCACAATTCTTCTCTTCTATATGATTCATGTAGTAGCTACATGGATATTAAGAACCTTGAGAACTGCTCGGGGAGAGAAGGCCAATTTCAGCAAGTGAGCAAGCAGCCCACCATGATAAAAGAGGCCAAGTTCGGCAACTTACATCCAGACCCATTTGGCAGGAAATGATCACACAGCATAAGGAACAAGAATCTAAAAACTAGCCACAAAAATATCCAGAATACAAAACACGGTAAACAGAACCACCATAAATATCAGCAAAACATGGAAACTAAAAAAACTTCCTCCATTGTTTAGGAAGGAAATCGGTGAGATCTCTCTATTCCAATTTTGTTTAAACCATAACACAGCAGCAGACCTTTACCGGTCTTTTAGCAAGTACCCAACAACAGTACCTTCCACAAATTCTCTTCCCCAAAAAAGGGTTCATAAGTGCCAAAATAACACCCTCATAACAAGATTCCCTCATTACCACACACCAACTCACATACCCTCGTTCTCTTTCTAAACCCACCACACACACTCAAACACACATATCAAGATCTCAACTGAAGCATCATTTCACAGGTCCCACGTTCACAGAACCTGTACTAAAAACCACCCGACTTTCTCTAACATTGAAACAGACAACACAAAAAACAACATATAAAAACATCAAAGATCCAAACTTAAAACCTAAAACAAGCACAAAAACAATTAAGCTCAAAAGGTTACCTATAAAAATGTCAAGTTTCTTACCAAGATTCAAACTTTAAGCACAAAAAACACTTTAGCTCAAAAGGGAATAAATAAATTGACAAACTTCTCCGTTCCTTACCTAAATTCTCCAGCTCAAACTTGGCCTTGCTCACTGGCTTTATTTTCTTTTGCTTCACAACTGAGAAATCAATCACCGGAGGAGATGGTGCTGGAGCCGCCGACGAAATCGGCTTCGGAGACAAAGCCATGGTGACACTCCCGTCTGGACCATACTTTCTAGGCCTCCCTCTCTTCTTCTTCAATGGCATAGTCGCCGCCGCGGGCGACGGGTGGGGAGGTGGAGCTTGCGGCGGAGCTTGCGGCGGAGCAGGTGGCGCAGATCCAGGTGTTGAATTCGGGTTGCTGTCGGACCTAGGAGCGATTTGGTAATTTGAAGGAGCATCGGATGCCACCACTGTTACCCCCGCGCCACCACTGTTACTACTCACAGTTGTTTCCATGCTTAAACCCTTTAAAGGAGATTTTTCTTTTATGAAAATCTTTCCTAAAAACTCATTTTGATTTTGAGCTCAAATCATCTCAAAATATTAAAAAAGTTCAAATTTTCATTGAGAATTAAACCTAAAAAAATCATCCTTTTTAAGAGGAAAAAAACAAGCTCCAAATTTTAAAACCCAGAAAGGAACAAAAAAATGAAAGGAAAGCTGAGTATGAGGTAGAAGAGAGAGCTTTTTACAGGAGAAATTAATCTTGAAAGAAAAAAGAAAAAATAAATAAAAACTTGAGCTTTTTTTTAGCTTAATTTCTGAGATTAGAGAGCTCAGGTTAAGCAGAAACAGAACTTAACTGAGGTTTTAAGGAAAAAAGCACAAGGAAAAGAAAATTTGTGTTTTAAATTTTTATTCTTTTTTTTGGAGTAAAGAGGGCGATGAGAGGAGAAGGAAAGATTGGATTTAAGCTGTGAAAGTGAATTTGGATTTTTGAATTAGTGGGGGTGGTTTGGATTGGAAAATGGTTTTTTTTTTTTTTCTCTGTCATAAAAAATAATAGAAAAGTTTGTTTTGTTTTTTAGTTGTTGTTGGGCTAATTTAGTTCTTAACCTTCCTAAGTCTGTCCGAAATATGATTAGAAAAACAATAATAAGAATTGCAATTTGAAAGAATTTAATAACAAAAAGAAAGTTGGCATTGATGAATATAAATGTGCGTGCGCGCGTAATGATTATTGTAGAATTGTATTTTATGATAGATTATAAAAGATATTGATGTTTTGGTTGGAATCTGGTGGAAAAATAAATAAATTAATTAATTAATTAAATAAAGCGGAAAGTGGGAGGGGTTTTCCTTTCTCTTTCTCTATCCTCTCTTTTCATTATTTTTTTCTATTTTCGACAGAGAAAGGGACAAGAGATGGTATTATTGCCATCATTTTATTAGCAGTTTTCTTTTCTTTTGTTTAATTTTGAGTGAATGGCAAGTTAAATTAAGGTGCCAGGGAAATTAAAAAATATATATATTGTCTAGAAAAGGGAAGGAGGAGATTGGCTCAAGGCAAGCATGTCCTTATTTTTTATGGGGCCTGGTAAGCTTTTATCGGATACAAGCAAGAACATGAAAAATGGCTTCTGCAAAATGGCTTTCATCGACGAAAAAAGAGAGAGCACAGTGATGCAATCCTTTGTTGCTTATGCAAAATGGCTTTCATTCTCTTGCTCTTGTATTGTTCCCTTTGCCTGTCCATGATGATGCTGCCGTGAAAAGGATTGATGATGAAAGCTGTTCTCATGGATTTGCCATGCATCCTGATGAATGGGGAGCGAGCAGATAGAGATCTTCAACTGCTTCCTTATTTGCCTCTCTCTTTTTTTAGCTGGACCCTACTTGAGAATCAAATAATAAGCAAAACTTTCTTCTTCTTCTTCTTCTAAATTTAGGTTTTTCTTCTTTTTATTCTAGGAGTGTGTGATGTTCCAGTTTTCAAAAGATGTAACAATACATTTTTTATTTTTATTAACATGGATGTAAGTTTATGCGTACCTCGATTAATCTCACAGACCCTGAAATTAACGACCATGTAAACCTTCAGTGGCCATCATATTAGCAACCATAGAGCTCGAACATGAGATCACAGAGAAAGCAAAGCTCCTGATACCAAGTTTTTACTACTAGATCACCTATTAGATGGTTTATAGCAAAATATTTTTGTACAGATAAGCCTACAATTCAATTGTTTATTTGTGTTTTTTTTCTTATGATCAAACAATATTTTTTAACGAATTTAAGATTATTTTATTTTTTTTGTAGCAGAGTGTAATTTAAGATCAAGTCTTAGCAGCTTTAGAGGGAGCACATCATCTTCTTTACCATGAATCCATCTCTTCATTATTTTATTTTTGTTTTTATTTTTATTTTTTACCAGGAGGTTCAGTACGTATCTTATTACTTAATACCATGCGCTCTTTTTTCTTTTATAAAGAAATTCGCCCAACTCTTTCTTTACAGGGAAATATCACCGTCCTCTTTTTTCTTTTTTTCTTTTATTAAAACAAAAGCTAAACAGAGTTTATTATTTCGCACTTATTACATAAAATCATTAACTTGATTTGATGGGTAATATGTTATTTTATTTTCTATTAGATCAAATTGCCATTGCCAAATTCACCGAAGGCATCTAATCATCTCACATTTTATTTATATGGTAAAATTATTGAATAATCTTTAAAAGCAAATTTTATTTAACTTAGTTTAAGGGGCATTTTTAGAAATTCAGTTTAATTTGAGAATTTAAAAGACTAAATTAACCTTAAATTCAAAAAGAATTAGGCCTGCCTTGTGGGGTTTTTTTGTCATTTTATTCATGTTTTTTTTGTAATTAGTGATGAGTCTCATGGGTAATTCATTATTTTTAAAGATATAAAATATTATCAAAATTAAAAAGTTGTTGGCGCATGTCAATGTATAAAGTTCCGTTACTATTTGAATGGAGCATGTGGTGCCTTTCAATAGCTAAAAATAAGCAACTGACATATCGTTCAAAGCATCTAGTGGTGATACATCTTATGGAGCAATGCATGTAATGGGATTTATAGTGATTCAGTGACGGTTAATTTTTTTCTCCCCTCTCTTTTCTCTCTCCTGACCCAGCCAAATTTTAATTGTCATCCCTTTTTTGTGTTTTTCAATTGCAATCTTTACTCTTTTGATTGCTCTTTATTTATTTTGGATCCTATTTTGATTGATTTGCTTTTCAATTTTATCTCTTTGCGTTTAGTTCTCATTCTTTTGATTGCTTTTATTTTTTTATATCCTTTTTTAATCAAATTTAATTTTTAATTTCATCACTTAACATTTTATTTTTATATCAGATTGATCCTTATTCGTTTAGTGTTTTTTTTTCTTTTCTTTTTTTAATTTCATTCTTCAACGTTAGATTGATTATGAATTGAACTTCATTATTTTTTTCTATGCGATGATTCCAATCTCATGACTCCGGTCACAAGTATAAAATGTTAACCTGGATCAACATTGAATATTTTTAAGAATATTTTTTACACTATTTTTTTTTAATTTTATCCTTCAATATTAGATTTTAAAAAAATTAAGCTTCTTTAATTTTTTTTTTAGATTTTGCTTTAGAAGACATCAACGGCACTTCATTGTCATTAAGTTACATAAAAAATTTACCTAACTTATGACGAAGCAAGTCTTAAGCCAAACCACTTTGTCCGACCAACATTGGATGAGTGTGCACGGGCCACTTATCTAGTAAGATGCATATGGGTTTTTTCTTTTTGTTGAAGAGGCTGAGATCAAACTAATTTATTTTCCTCTTGGCTAACTATTACGTAAGCTTCTTTTTTTTTTTGCATTTCGAAGCACTTTTAAGAAAATTTAAATTTTTTTTTTTTGTTTCAAATTAATATTTTTTTGGTATTTTCAGATTTTTTTAATATATTGATATAAAAAATAAATTATTAAAAATAAAAATAAATTATTTTAATATATATTTAAATAAAAAATATTTTAAAAAATAATCACCGCTATAATACCAAATAAACAAGATGTAATTAGTTTTATACTTCCACACTTGACTTGAAAAGAAAAGGCACAACTACACCCTTGTCGCGCCTACTCTGAAAAACTTGTAGCCTTTGGGTAAAATTATTGCTCACATTATTTCGTTTCCTTACCAAACGTTAACTACTTTTGTACCGTTTACTATATATATAGACACACAATAACTATTTTACCCT
>Ga0307517_10013029_pt1 | contig 11336 bp, 11 predicted proteins | sample 23_EM_MG_FD_194515 | JGI IMG/M metagenome (GOLD analysis project Ga0307517, IMG submission 194515) | Populus trichocarpa ectomycorrhiza microbial communities from riparian zone in the Pacific Northwest, United States - 23_EM | ecosystem: Host-associated > Plants > Roots > Unclassified | place... | reverse complement strand
ATCCAATAAATACAAAGTTCCAACAAAAACAAAAAAAAACGGAAATTGGATACCGGTTTTTCTAATGTCGAGATGTCCTCGAGCGATATCCAATAAATACAAAGTTCCAGCAAAAAACGGAAACTGGATTCCGTACATATTTTCCAATATCGAGATGTCCACGGTGAACCTGAGGGCGATGATTGGCTGGATTGGTTCGGCCGAGGAGTATTTCGGCAATGACCGAAGGAGCTGCCGTTAAGTGACTCAGGTCAAGTTTTATAACTGATCAACAAATTTTTGTATTCTCCACAATTCTCCCTTGATCTTCACAATGTGCCCCCATCAGAACGGCGACACTCTCCCCTCAACTCTCGCCGATATGGTCGAGGTCCCCATCGCTAATAGCGTCAAGCCCAACGGCAATGGAAAGCGAGGCACAACGCGTTCGCAAAGGGCCAATGTTGATCAACAACGGACAAACCCTTACGCTCCCCGCGCAGCTGATTTTCTCTCCAACATTTCCAACTTCAACATTATTGAAAGCACACTTCGGGGTTTGTTGATTATGATACATTCCCATATACTCCATGAGCTAATGTTGATCAATAGAGGGGGAGCAGTTTGCCAATGCCTTTTTTGACACCAAGACCAAGATCGCCATTGCCAAAGCTCTGGATGCTTTCGGTGTGGAATATATCGAGCTTACATCACCCGCTGCCTCCGAGCAGTCAAGGGCAGACTGCGAAGCCATCTGCAAGCTTGGATTGAAGTCCAAGATCCTCACCCACATTCGATGCCATATGGACGACGCCCGCATCGCCGTCGAGACTGGTATGCCCAATTCATGACTATAATCTGAAATAACTTACCAACAGAATTTTTTGACAGGCGTTGACGGTGTTGATGTCGTCATTGGCACATCATCTTTCCTTCGAGAGTTTTCACACGGAAAGGACATGGCATACATCACCAAGACTGCTATCGAGGTCATTGAATTTGTCAAGTCCAAGGGCATCGAAGTTCGCTTCTCCTCAGAAGACTCTTTCCGTTCCGATCTCGTCGATCTCCTCTCTATCTACCAGACAGTTGACAAGATTGGCGTTGACCGTGTCGGTATTGCTGACACTGTCGGTTGTGCGAACCCAAGGCAAGTCTATGACCTTGTGAGAACGCTTCGGGGTGTTGTTGGATGTGACATTGAAATCCATCTGCACAATGACACTGGCATGGGTACGTTTAAATGTTTATCTTTTAATAGCTTTCACATTTTCTCATACTTCTCTTTATAGCTATTGCTAACGCCTACACCGCTCTTGAAGCTGGTGCTACCCACATCGATACCTGTAAGCCTCTTTTTTGCCTCGTTGAATTTTTTTTTTGCTAACCAACGACTGTAGCCGTCCTCGGTATCGGTGAACGTGTTGGTATCACCCCTCTGGGTGGTCTTGTCGCTTGCTTGTATGCCGCCAATCCTGAATATGTCAAGTCCAAGTACAACCTGCCCATGCTCCGAGAACTCGAGAACTTGGTTGCTGAGGCTGTGGAGGTCAACATCCCCTTCATGAACCCCATCACGTGCGTGATCTTCGTTGCTCTTTTCGAATGCAACTCCTGAATTGGTTGCTCTCGTTCAGCGGATACTGCGCGTTCACACACAAGGCTGGTATTCATGCCAAAGCTATCCTCAACAACCCCAGCACCTACGAGATCCTCAAGCCTGAGGACTTCGGCCTGACCCGCTATGTCTCGATTGGGTTTGTTTTATTTTATTACCATGGTTTTTTTTATACAATAACTCATTTCTACCGTTTCACATTTCAGCCACCGTCTCACCGGATGGAACGCCGTCAAGTCTCGTGTCGAACAGCTTGGCATAGATCTCACTGATGCGGAGGTCTGTACTCCCCCCCTTTTACACCCCTTAAATGCCTTACTTATCTCTTTCCTTTTTGAAAGATCAAAGACGCCACCTCCAAGATCAAGGAGCTCGCAGATGTCCGCACACAATCTATGGATGACGTTGACTCCCTCCTCCGGGTGTATCACTCAGGCATCCAGTCCGGCGAACTCGCCGTCGGACAGAAGGAGGCGCTTGACCGTCTCCTTAAAAAGCACCGCGACCAGGCGCACGGCCGTGAATCTAGCCCATCGAGAGAGAGGGATGACTAGAGGTTCTCAAACCCACCACTGTCTTGGGTTTGATGGTTGTCGGTGTCCAAGCCAACAAAAAAACAAACCCCGCTCGACAGTACCCGGGTCCGGGGTCAGCCCCAGTTTGTTTATATCTGAACCCTGCGTATGTCTGATATAGGGTAATGGGGATGATGGTGCTGATGGCGAAAAAAGCGAATTTGAAGACGAGAAGAAAAATCTGACATTGTATTTCTAACACCCGAATAACTCACCCTGTTACATACCTTCAAAAAGGTCCAATATGGATCTACTACGACGAGGGGCGCGAATCAGATTCGAATTCCTCCCCAAGTCGATGGACTTCAATACCATTATTTGTCATATATATGCTTACTTACCACAATTGATGCATTGCACCATCGGAATATTTTGTTCTCAAGCCATCCCGTCCCTTTATTCACTCCAGCACTGGCTTGTTGAAGAGGAGTCAAATACATTCTGATGAAGCAATTGTTTGAGACAAGATTTCGTTATTAATTTTGCTACATGAGTAAGAGTCATGATGTCATGAGTTGAACGGGTAATACAAAGAGCAAAGAGAGCAAAGAGCACCGTTCGAGAGCCAGGTTATGGTTGGATATGGATGGACAGAAGTTGTAGAGCTCGATAAGATAACGATGATGCGGTTGTGATAGTAGATGCGGGCTATACAAAATTAAGATGGAGAGTCAAGGGAAAACCGAAAGGGAAAGGGTCAACACCGTTAGTCATCGAATCAAGCATGAAACGGTTGGGATTTAAACTAAGAACAATACCACAGTGCAAAATGGGTTTCGGTCCAAAAGGGCGACGACTTTGATCAGTGTCATGATACCCCTAGCTTGTGGAACAAATCCACCAGGGTTTTGAATGCAACTGGTTTGACAAGGCTGCATGGTTGGGGTTCAATGTTGGATGGAAAAGGCAAAGACAGAAAGTAGACGCACTAGCCATCAACCCCTGCTTCAAAAGCACGCCTTTTGTCCTCCAGAGATGACATTCCGGTGAGAGCAACGATACGGACACGTTGAAGGTCACCTGATACTTTGGCCGTGTCCGCCTCGATTCGACGGATCTCTTGCGTTGCCCCGACCCCTGTTCGGAAGATCAAAACATGCAAAATAAAAATATGGACTTCTTGTACGAACCGTCAAGGACTGGCATCGATAGATCCAAGAGGACAACGCTGGGAATCGATCAGAGGAAGCTTTAAGACCTAATATTTTAAAAACGTACTCGAAAGGACCCTCTTCTTCGAAGACACTTACACCGTCACGTCCATCTACAGCAGCACGGAAATCGTAACCCTGTTTTGTGATTTAGATCTTCAAGTAGCAAAAGCTTGAAAAGGTCATTACTTTGTTTCCTAGCCATTTGATTCTAGAAAGATTCGTCAAGATAGTACAACTAAAAACGAAAGAAGGCAAACTTACAATAAATTTCGAAGAATGCTATTATCTTCCACGACCAACACTCGAAATCGCCGTTCTTCAGGATGAACAGTACCAAGAGAAGACTTTAGCAACGTTCCGCCCGAACCAAGAGATATTGTCGGCATAGGTGTCTCTTCGTCAGGTACCTCGGTGGGTATCGATGCAGGCAAAGATTTCCAAGAAGATACTGGATGTGCTGTCAACGACCGTGGAGCCATGATAGGTCGTTTAAAACCTGCTTGCGATCGAATGTGGGCCTCTTCAGAGTTGCGGCGAGGAATGCTCGATCCGGACCAAGATCTTTCCTTGCCGTCGACAGATTCATGAGTTGAATCACCGTCGCCGTTCACAAAGCCTAATGGTGATACTCCCCGAGACTTACCAATCTTCAGCGCGTGAACACTAAGTTTAAGGATCACGCGAAGTCGGGAAGGACCACCTGGCTTGTAAAGTATGCGACAGAATCCACCAATGCGTTCGTGTTCACTGGCGATCGACATGATCAGAGGACTTCCTCGGGCAGCAGAGAGCATAATGAAGCTTCGGCTCGTATCGCGTCGTTTGGTGGCAGCAATTATCGGAGTCGGATCATCATTGGTGATGACGATATCCCCTTCATCAACAACCTCAAATCCCCACCACGTTGTCAGGTAGGTCTGCAGAGTCTCACTGAGAAGCTGGACTCCCTTGTGCGTGTTGGAGAAACCATGTAATGAAACCGTCGGAAGAGGGCTAGACTCGTCTGCTCGGAAGGACACCATCTCGGGTGCGCGCAGGTTGTGATCGACTTGAGGAACTTCAGCGGGGAAAACAACCTTGATCTCCGTACCGACACCTTCCTCGCTCCACACATCAACTTTGCCGCCCACATTTTCGGAGGTGATAATGCTGCTGACAATGGCAAGGCCAAGACCAGTGCCAGTTTGAAGTGGGTTTTCTTGAGAAAATGGGTGGAAAAGTTGGTTCTGTATAAGACAATAGTAAGAGCTCCAATATTCAGAAAAGAAGATTTGTCGCACCTTCAAGAAATTTTGACTCATCCCCCTTCCTGTGTCAAAGACAGACAACTCAACCCTGACCTTGCCTGGAGGATCTTCTTCTGAAAGGGGTAACTGACGCAGGAGAACATGAATATAACCGTTCTGCAAGTCGGAAATTAGGAGACTTGTCACAAAGGCTAGTATGAAGCAAACATACCGAAGTGAACTTCAAGCTATTTCCGAAAAGGTTCATCAGAACGCGCCTAATCCCACCCTTCTCGCACTTCAGTGTCCATCCCTAATATTTTGATCAATCAATGAATAAGAAAACCGCAAGAATATATGGTATCTACCTCTGACCGGTAACCGATATCAACAATGGTTTCAACGTGTTTCCTGCGAGTCGTGACAGGCGATCCGGGATCTATTTTCGGAGGCGAATACACGCTTCCAATCCCAGAATCGTCCATAGTGGCCGTGCGTGCCCGGTGTCCAATCCAACATCCATCGACTGCTTCTTCCACGAGTTGCATCAGATCAACACTGATGGGAAATTTGACTGATAAATGACTGCAACAGCGTAGAAGATAGAAGGGACGTACGTTGTTGGGACAATAACATTCTCGACACCACCAGCCTTCGTATTCCCGCTCAGCTTTGTAAAGTCGAGCACATGATTTACGGTTTCAACGAGGGATGTCCCACATGCCTGCACAGTCTGTAAGAACGATGCTTGCGAGTGATTAAGAGAGCTGTCGCTGAGCAGTTCAGCAGCAGCCAAAATCTAAGAATCAGTTAATAAGAGGATCAACTAATACTGTCCCACAAACCCCGTGGAGTGGTGTCCGAAGTTCATGAGATATGCTGGGCGGAAACGGATGACGATTAGATGGTTAAGAAGATGAGGTTGCTAGAAAATTAAGACAGACTTTGAGATGAATAGACCTTTCGCTTTATCAGCAAGTATCATCCTTCTCTTCAGTACAGCAGATAGAATGATGACACCTAAAGGAAGGCAAGTTAGAGCCGGTTGGGTCTCCTGCTTTTGTTTGTCAACTTACCAATGGCTCGCAGATAGGATAGTTCATGTCCTTCGAGCTACGAGGCTAAATTCAACGCTAATTCAAGGAATGCAAGGGTACATAACTTACAAATCGTTTAGCATGATCTTGGGCGTTATAAGCGCAAAGGAGAGCAAATGGACGTTTGTCGATGTTGAAAATGGGGACCGCTACCAAAAGGTACAAAGCCAAAAAATTAATCCAAATCATAAACAAGAAAAGGAGGATACTTACTTAGAGCATACTGGATGTGGATCGGCAAAAACGGCTTGAAACTAGGCGGAATAATGCCTTCGGAGATCCTCCCTTCCGGGTATTTCTCAAAGAAGGTATTGAGTTTATGATACTCCTCCGTTGTCAGCTGCCGCTTCGTCATCTCCATCCCAGGGTCTCCATGGTGCAGAGTCACCGAAACACTGCCCTCAGCGCTCATAGACTCCAGAACTTCACAGTGCGACACATCCATCACAATGACGCCTTCCGCGTCTAGAGTGCGCTTCACAAGCTTGGCAGCCCGGTCATAGACTTTGTCCATGGAGGAGCCCACCAAAAGGTCGGGGCGGTCATACTCGTGCACCTCGGTGTCAATTTCTAGGCATTCGCGGCTAAATTGTTCCATCTACAATAGCGTGAGGATCTCTGAAAGACCACTCAAGAATAGAAGCTTACTGATATTTGAATGCGGTCTCGAATTCTCAACTGAATCTAAACAAAATTCGAGGCGGTCATAAACACGGATAAACCAGTTATCATTACCTTATCACGCCAAAGCTCCATCTCGCGCATTGCGATAGCCTAAGACGCTTGTCAATAATTAGACATGCAGAGAAAAATATGAAAACAAACGGCAAATTCCTTGAGTGTATGCCGCTGCCGAGGCGAGAACTCTTCTCGTGGTTGGTCATCAATAACTGCAAGCCTGTTTTATTCCGTCAGATTCTAGGCGAGAGAAAAGAAAAAGTCCAAATGCGAGTTACTGACGTCCCAATATTAAATCCGTCTTGCGTGCGCAAGGGTGCTCCAGCGTAAAACCGAATTCCAGGCGATCCAATTGTTAGAGGCTACACAGAAACCCGTAAATCCTTCAGCTAAGGCTCCAGAAGAAGGAAAATGACATACATTTTTCTCAAATCGCCAATCTTTCAAGGTATCCAACACGACCATGGGCTCATCGCCCCTAAATACATGCTTGATCAGACTAATAGTAGATATAATAAAGGCCAAACACACCGCTGCAAAATCGCGTGCCCACAAAACGAGTGTGCCCGACCGGAGCTGGGTGTTTTCAAGCCCCCTGAATTATAAATCAAACATTCAAGAAAAATATAAAGAAATCAAGTATTTACATTCGGATTTAAACCATCTGTATGCCAAATACATAAGTTCCCAAAGTTCCGAGAATTTAATTCAGTTTAAACGCACTGTTCATGCCTATCAATTAAAGAGATAACGACGCCCTTCGTGCTGAACACCAGCTTCGCGAGATGAGCAATTCGATCAAAGTTCGTGTCGGGTCCTGTGTTCCAGATATTGAACCTAGTTGAATGGCCGAGCATGAAAAGAGTTTGGCTTAGTAACCCAGTAACCCCGAACACAAGGACGAAATCGACAAACTTATATAAAGCCCTCCTGCGTTCCAACTCATCAGGTGGGTAAGGAGGAGCGAGGTACTCCAATTCGACAAACATGCGTTCTTCTTTCGCAGCACGGCCAAGCTTGACGGAGGTGATTGTCTCGGAAGGGGCCCTACCACCTAAATATCGCAGCACTTGTGTAGTTGACTCAGGAAGGGGGGATGAGGTCTGGCGCGTCAGACATAGTCTTCGTGGGAGCGCAGGCACGGAGGTAGCTTCAAGATTAGGCAATGAATTGTCGTTGCGTAGAAGCACCGGAGGAACCGGAATTTGTTGTTGAGGTGGTTCAGAAGGAGGCGATATTTTTTCTGCCTTCGGTGGAGACGGTGGAGATGTGCCTGCCAATTCGCCGAAATAATCTGTCGTCACTATCGGCTTGCCATGGTAGGCAGTAAGAGCAGGCGCTGATGCCGGAGGCGCAGACGCCAGTGGTAGTAAATAGGCCACGGGCTTAGCCTGCGGTGCAAATCCTAACTTTTCATATTCTCTTTCATCACTGGCTTCTATACCATGAGATGATTCGGTGCCTTCTCGATGCGACGCGACAGTATCAATAGTGTTAATAGTGATGACGGGATCAGACGGATTTCCTGGTATCGTCGCAGATTGTGCGTTTGGATCTTGCTGAGGTGAGCCTTGGGAATCAACATCATTAGTTCCCTCCCAAAATACATTTAACCTTGATCTACGAGTACCGCCAGGAGTTGCAACATAGTCAAGAGGCGAACCCAAATCCTGCGAATGCGAACCAGGAATAGTGGCTGTAACCCCTCGCATGGGGTCCGTAAGTTCATGTTCAGGCGATGGAAGAGCAAGGGGTGAGATGTCAACACGTGCGGCTGCCCAACGCATTGTAGCTACGGTTGCACGAATATCAGACACAGACGACGGCGTCTGATTGGAAGTGGGATTAGATGTTGTAGAGGAGAAAGAATTTCGGAAGCGATGTGTAGGCAGAGGAAGGCGCAGAGGAAGGGCCGGACGCGTTATCATGGAACCGGCCGACGAAATTGTGAGTCCAGGAGGTGGCGGGGGTATCAAAGGGGCCGATCGGTCATCAATTTTAGTTGAAGTCGTCAAATTCCTTTCGGGGGAAGCATTTGGCACTGAGGGTGCTTCTGGGGTAAATGTCTCTACGGGTATCTCAAAGTCTTTGGCCCTTGATGGCTCGTAGCCTAGAAAGTGGAAGGAGTCGGCGGCGATCTGTTGACAGGAACGAGGAGGATTAGGAGTTCTGTGGGGATCCCAGCGGCCAGCGGCATAGGCTGCAATAAACGTGGCCCAATCACAGTCGGAAGTGCAAGTTATAGTTGATTTGTCTCCGCCAAGGGTGGATGTGCCATCGGTTTCGAATAAAGAGGAGGCGGAGGAACCATTTGGAAAAGCACCTTCATTGAACTCTGGTAAGTAAATGAAAAATTCAAGTCATTGATGAGGCCAACACACCAAGCTGTAGAGGCACTGGAATATCAATCTCTTCTTCCAGAACCGTCTTCATCGGATGTAGAGAACCGGTTTGCTTGCGTGAAGGTTCAGAGGCATTGTCCTGGTCTTGTTCGGGCGATGACGTCGACGAACTTGGCCAGGGGTTGTAGCGGTGAGTAAGGGGTTTAGAAGGCAGCAAGACCTGGTCTTCACGAGAAACCGCCGGTGCGGTGGCAGGCCTGGCTGATTTACGAGAAGAACGCTGTTGGATCATATAACCAGAGATATGGTTGCGGTCGATAAAGGAGTGGGCTGGTGCCTGGAGGGACGAGCGAGTGATGGATTCCAGTGGGGGCTGGGAAGAGGGACCATTAGACATGAGAAAGTATGAAATATGGCAGAGATGGATGAGTGGACATGTTGTGGAGATATGCCAGGTGAGGCAGAGATCTTCTCATTAACCCGTGCGAACTATGACCTCACTGTCTATTATTACTACACTACAACCACAAGCATACTCCACATGTACAAAGGGAGTGTCAGGTTGTCATTCTGATCCGAAAGGGCTTCAAGAACAGCCGAGATCACCACAACACTCAAATATCGTAATGTCTGTCGAATCCAATGGATTAGACCCCAAATGCCTTAAATAAAATCAAACATACCGAAAATGGCTCAACGTAACCAAAGAGACGAAGGAAGAGTACCGCAGCAAGGACAGACAGCACGAACGCAAGACTGCCTTCCAGAGTCTTTGATGTCGTGGGCGACCATCGATGGACACCAAGCCGCCTCCCGACGATAGAAGCCTAGCCCAAAGCTGGAATCAGCACCTGAACCGACAAGACCTCGCGATACAAGTTACACTTACCGCCGCATCACCCAGTCCAATGGTCAGGATCCCCGTAAATTGCAACAACAAACTTGGCCTAGCGGAAATAAATGTAACCCATTACGATCAGAATAAAACGCCCCAGACTCACCCCTCGAGCCAGACAGATCCAGCGCAACCTGTAAGTAAGTAGAAATGGCTAAGGATGGCTGTTCCAGTGTCCCTATGATCCAGAAATTCATTCATGAACAGATGGAATGACGCTCCGAAAGGGTATATGGCGAAATATCGGACATATTCCGCGAATACAAACATTGCAAACGCAGCACTGAACGATAGATGCGTGAACGCCGGCTACAGCACAAGACGGTGAAGAGAATAAGGATTGCACCAGTAAATGGAGATGAAAATTTGATGAATAAGGAAAAATCAATACTGACATCAACAGCAATTCCAGGAACAAACATGACCACCGCGAGCCCATGGAAAAACTTGCGTCGAGCATTCAACCCAAGCGTGGGTACGTGCTTGTCGGCCGCATCTAGCAAGTCTGTTGCCACGGTCGACATGTGTGTCCCATTCGGTAAATTGGGCATATTAGGGAACGACGTTGGAAAAGTCATCCCGAGCGGTCCAGCAGACGTAAGCGCCAATGGTGACACACCATTTGCGCTACCTCCTTCACCGGATGGGGTGGACGCCACCGTTTCTGTAGAGCTATTGTTAGAGTTTCCTGTAGGTGTTTCAACCACAGGAGTGCTGTTTCGCGGTCGGAATCGGCGCGACCTCGCCAGTTGCCTATTCCAGCCCGCAACACTGATAATTCCCAGTAGCGCCCAATAAGAAAGGAGAGCAGGGCGTGTCCACTTCTTCTTGCCTTCCAGGATACGAAATATAACCCAAAGCCATGGATCGCGGTTGCCCAAACACCACCGCGTCCACATGCCAATAAGCGTACCCACGATAAGAACAGTCCCGATATAAAACCCGAGGGCATAATATCGGCGGTTGCGTTCTTTTTCTTGAGGAAATCGGAGACGGTGTACAGGACGTTGGGCATTGTTGCGGGATAGGACCAGAAATGGAGAAAGTAGGAACCCAGTAAGGAACGATCCCACAATTAGAGAGATTTGGAATATGAGTAAAGGCGTCGGCAGACGGTAGGTTCGGATGTAAGGTGTTGTGATTGGCCATATCTGGATGGAAGAGGCTGCGTTATTAACATAGAGGTCAATGAGGAAGATTCATACACACTCTAGCGATTGTGATATTGAGGAACTCGAGACAGAGCGATGTACCTCCAAAGCACACCAAACCCAGTTCTCCAAGAGTAAATCCACGATGAGCCAAGCGCAGTGCGACGTATAGTGTAAACTGATAAAATAATGAAGCAATCACAACTTCGAAGAGATTTAAATCTTAGTCACAAAAAAAGACAAATAAGAATAATTTTTCTTTCGACATTAGAGATGTAACTCACATTTCCATAACTTAATGTCATAGATGCGCAGCCCAAGTTTGAGCCCAATCATCATGGCGCTCATGCCAATGGTAAAGAGAACATAGTACCACGATCGCTGGCCTTCGCTTCGAGGCACTGACGCGCGTTCGCCTTCGGCTTTTATGCCTCCCTTGCAAGAACGATATTCCATCCACCACGACGAACAGACATGGAAGAGCAGTATTGTTGAGCAGAAGGTGCTGAGATCCACTAAGCTATAGCGTGAAAGCAAGGCTGAATGTGATGCGAGTAGGTGTGTTTGGCTATTTTCAAGTCGCACAGGTGCCTCAATCAGCCAGTTGGCGGGAAGAACATC
>Ga0307517_10013028_pt1 | contig 11338 bp, 10 predicted proteins | sample 23_EM_MG_FD_194515 | JGI IMG/M metagenome (GOLD analysis project Ga0307517, IMG submission 194515) | Populus trichocarpa ectomycorrhiza microbial communities from riparian zone in the Pacific Northwest, United States - 23_EM | ecosystem: Host-associated > Plants > Roots > Unclassified | place... | reverse complement strand
GTGATGTTTACAGTTTTGTAGTGGTTCTCCTAGAGCTTTCTGCGGAGAGGAAAACTATGGATTATACCATGCAAGCAAACAGCATAGACTTGTTATATGGGTGAGTTTTCTGCCTTGGTTTTCGCAATATTATTGATTCTCTTCTGGTTAGCATTCTATATATATATATATATTTTTTCCTTTTATGTTTGAGAAGAAGATCAACATAAATTTGCTTTTGTCAGGCTACCCCAAGACTGAGTGGAGTCATAGTTGAATAATTTATATATCCAAAGCTGAAGGGAGAATATCCACCTAAAGGAGTTGACAAGGTATCATTTTCTTCACCAATATGGTCACCAATCGAACGTGCACACTATATTACGCACTGAGCCAATATTTTTTTTCCTTTTCTGGTTCCCAGTCTGTGCACACACACATGTCCACATACGCATGTGTACGAATTTGTTAGCTGCATGATATCATTTTCCTTTTTTTTTCCTTTTCCATTTTGCAGTTGGCAGCTTTGCAGCATCATATATGCAGTAAGAAGCTGAGTTCCAGTTGAGTATGTGCATTGTTGCAAGGCACTATAACCACTTCCGAAGGCAGCTGGTGCTCTCTTGAGACCTAAACCAAACTCAGTTTCTTGCGTGGGAATTTCTGCAACTTTTGCGCAATTGGTTTCACTGCATGCAGATTTCCTGTCCAACTCTTTATATTTTTTAAACTTTTCATATAACGTGTTGGGGGTGTGGAGGCTTGAGTTTTACTCTAACTATCAGTGCCCCTGATGCTTTGTTGGAGTTGTTGCTTGCTGTTAGTTGCACCAGTGACCATACTGCTGATTTTTCAAGTGATGATGGGATTGCTGGTGCAGATTTCCTTTCTTTTATTTTGATATCCAACCATATTTGTTAAACCGGCCATGCCCGGTAGGTTGACTCGAAGCTTGACCTTGCTGGTTTCAAGTTAAATTAAAAAAATATTAACTTAATGAAATTTGATTAACTCATGACTTAGTCAACAACTTACTCCGGTTCAACTTCAATGATTTAAATGATATTATTTATAATAGAAATGATTGATCTATACTTGTAAGTTTGATGATCTAGTAACTCTTAGTCATAGTTTTAAACCCAGCTTGTCCCGGCAGGTTGATTCGGGGTAAGAACCCGGCCGGGTTGAAGAAAAAACAGGGGAAGGAAAAACCCGGTGTAATCCGGCTGACCCAGCAAGACCCGATCAAAATCCGGTTGCAACCCGTTGATTTTTGTTTGTTTTTTTTTTTTTTACTAAAACGAAGTCATTTTAATTTCTTTTAAAAAAAATTTGACTCTGATGATCCAGTCAAAACCTGGTGACCCGGGCCTTGGACCGGGGGTCTAAAAACTATGCTTATGCATGAATCACTTTTAGGGATTTGCTATAATATTTATGAAAAACCTAAATTAAATAGTATCATTAAAAAGTATTTCAAAGTCAACAAATCAACAATCTTATATTTCGTTAAAAAAAGGTAATTAACCTAGCTACTATCTTAAATAATTAAAATACTCCTTTAAATATTATTGACAATGCTCAATTAAGTAGTTTTTTTTGTTACAAAAGTAAATTAAATTAAAAAAGCTAAACTATAAATAAATTTTAAAAATAGGGATTAAATATATAGCTTCTAAGACTATAAGAATTAATTATATAGTTTTGTTAAACTATAAGGACCGAGTTAAAATTTACTCAATTTGGTTAGTTATTTAAAATAAAAAAGAAAAAATCCATCGATTCGCTCTCTATCACCTCCCCGCGCTTCTCTTTTTGTCCGTACCATAACTTCCACTCTGGTTTCAAAACCCTAGGTCAAAATAATTAACTAGTTCAATCTCAATTTTTTATTTATTAAGTTATAATTTATATTCATTCTGATCATAATTTGTTCATTGTGCTTTAGGGTTTTTTTTTTGATAAAAAAAGAACAGATGAAGGGTTCAATTTCTTCATTTACATATAAAGGTTCAATAGCGGAGGCAATTCTTGAATCCAAAAAACAAAAGAAACTTTTTGTTGTTTACATTTCAGGTAATTTTATTTTCTGTGTTTTTTAGTGTACTGTTTCTAAGGAATTATGCTATTTTTAGTTAAAGTCTATCCCGAAGAATCTCAACCGTTGGATTTGGAGGACCAAGTGATGGCTGATTCAATGAATGAGATTTTTTTTCAAAAAATTTTAGGCTGAAGTTAGGGTTTCTCTGAAGGGAGTAATTCCGTGCATTGATTGGTGTTTAGTGTTGTAGTTTGTTAAAAGTTTGAACAGTTTTGAATTGTGAGAGATCAGATAGTTTCCCAGCTAATACTTTGAACCGGGGATTGCTAATTGCTAATAGTGGTGTGTAATGTAATAGCTAATAGTGGTGTAATGTAACAGAGGGTGAAATTAGGGTTTCTCGGAAGTGAGTAATATTTTGAGGGTGGTTGTTAATTGTTTTGATATAAAGTGGAAGTGCTAGTGTCGATTTTCAGGTGAAAATGTGGCATCGGCTGAATTGGAAAAATCCACTTGGACTGATTCTAAAGTAAGGCTTTTTTAGTTTTTTCTAATCTGGGATAAGTTTTCTGAATGATATCTAACATACCGTGTTATGGATCTAATATTGTTGTGCTGCATTAGGTGGCAGAGTCGCTCTCAAAGTACTGCATTTTATTGCATATCCCAGAAGGAAGCACTGATGCTTTGAATTTTTCTGCAATATGTATCCTCTATATGAACTTATTACAATTTTTTGCTCGTTATTATTATTATTATTAATTTTTTTTTTTTAAGCAAAGAAAGGTCATATATTTGAAAGGAAGGTTGTATCCTTGCATCAAATTGAAATTACAGACCAACAGAAATCTGCTCCTTGTATAACAGCTATTGGCTACAATGGGGTTCAACTTTGGCAAAGTGGTATGGTGTTGTCCTTGAAATCGTTGGTTTTGGTGCACATTTAATGTGATGCGTAATGGTGTTGTTGAGATTTGATTAATTTATGTTTTTGTGTGATCGCGCAGAAGGGTTTGTTACTGCTGAAGTTTTGGCTTCTGGTTTAGAGAAAGTGTGGCTGACCCTTCATATCCAGGTGTGCAAGTGCCTGTTTATCTTGTTAGTTATGTGCAGAGTTTACAACACTCCTAGTCTTGTTATGCACTTTTGTGGCAACTCTCAATACCTTTGATTCCACTTTGAGCATTCGCTAATGCTCAAGGAGCTAAAGTTTGTTTGGACCATGTTCTTGCAAGTAGGAGATTGTTACTTGAGTCTAAACCAGTTTAGATATCTTCATGTTTACTGGTTCAACTGTTTATTTTCTGCTCAAGCTATTTAGACATTTCATGCTCTAGGACCCTACACTCATTTCTGACTTGTGCCTATTCCCCTTTCAAATTGAAATCTCTGATGACGAAGTGCAGGAAACAACAGCAACTGTCCTGACTACAGCACTTGCTTCGAAGAAACCTGAACCACTTTCTGGGTCTTCTGATATTGGTTCCTCTGGGCAAGGAAGTTCTTCAGGTACAGTCGTGCCGGTGCCTTTGAAAGACAGGCATATCCAACCTTCAGAGGTTGGAACACAGGCTGCTGCTTCGGAGGTGATAGAAGAAAACAAAAGTCATGAACCAACTGCTGAGGTAATTAAGCAACAGCTCTCATGAAGTTCTCTAATGGGTTTAATAACGGTATTAAATGCTTCCATTGTTTTGTTACTCACATGAACAGAAAACAATAACCAATTTGGGTGACAAGACATCTTCAAAATCATTTAATGTTCAGAAGTCGCAGACTGTTGGGGATGAGCGGTCCACTTGTCCCACTGAAGAAGACAAGAAATCACCCAGTTCTTCGGTAACCAGCACAGACAATATCATAGCTGATCATACATCTTCTGCTGCTGAAGATGGACTTCTTGCCCAAGAAAAGAGTGTTAGTAATCATACAGGTGTTCCCACAGGAGGCTCAGAATTAAGTACTACTGAGATAAAAGAAGTAGGAGATAAAAAGGCTGAATCCATGGATGATATGGTGCCCGGGACATTGAATAATAATAAAAAAGTTAATGTATCAAGTGATGTTCATTTAAATATCCGTCTGCCTGATGGTGTTAGCTTACAGGAGAAGTTTTCTGTGACAAGCACTTTGAGAACGGTTAAAGATTATGTGGACAGAAACCAAGCAAGTGGCATTGGTGCATATGATCTTGCCATTCCTTATCCTCGCAAGACATTCAGCGATCAAGGTATGCACATCAAATATCGTACTGTATCTCATTGTTTTTGTGGCACGATGCTTCGGTTACATAGCAATGATATTTTTCTTTTGTTGTTTTATTTCATTTTCTTGAAATTCATTTCATTAAGAAGCATTCTGAATATACTTTTTGTTATTTTTTATTGCATTTTTTTCTCTAGAAGTTTTATGTTGATACCTTCATAGAGAAGGCCCCTATTAAATTAAGTTCATGCCAATTATAAATTTGTTTTTCATTTTAACCTGTTGCAGATTTGAATAAATCATTATCAGAGTTGTCTCTACTTAATAGACAAGCATTGATAGTGGTTCCTCGTCAGCGAGCCACAAGTTACCACCAAAGAGGTTCTTTGTCAGACAGAGCAACTACTACAACTAGCAGTGGTTCAGTAAATGCAAATGACGGGGGATATTTTGCATATGTCAAAAGGATTCTATCCTACGTTAATCCTCTCTCCTACTTTGGTGGTAGTGCAAACCCATCAAGTTCTGGACAAGCTCAATCTGCCATAGGAGAATATGGTGAGTTTCCATACCTTACTAATGATTCATTTATACTTATTTGGGCCTAACATCTGAAATGAAAATGGCCTCTTTGAAGGCTAATTTCTTATCGAGTCTCTGAAATTGCATATTTTCTGTAACTGTTAAAACATATTTCTAAAGATATGGTGGATGTGTTTGGTTTTGTGGTCTGAATTTGGTGATTTTCCCCCGGTTGACAATCTTATCAGTGGCTCTTCATTTGCTCTGCATTATTTTTCTGGAATGAGTTTTTTCATATCACTTTTGAGTGTTATGAGAATGGAGAGGTGTGTGGATTGAGTGGGGTGTCAGGGGCTGATGGCTTGCTGAAAATGAAAAAGTGGAAGCTTTCATCTTTCAGCTCGTTCTATTTTTGAAATAAAAGTGATAAGCTCTTCAGAATGTGCAAAGTTTGAAATAGTAGTCCATTTCTTCAATTAGCTTTTACAGATAAATTTCTTTATTCATTTCTCATGTTCATGAAATCCACGGAAATAGTTTGTGTTGAAACAAGTGGCAATTGCTGGAAAACTAGTGTGGCTAGGTGCTCAGCTTAGAGAACATTCTGTCTTCTAACTTCACTGTTAAATTTCATCTTTTTATACATCACTCATGTTTGTGAATTAGTTGAAATAACTGGTCACAAAGTGCTTTCATGGAACGTACTTCATAATCATTGGCTTCAACATCGCAGGCCCAGATTCAACATCTCAGAATAACACTCCAAGAATGGACAGACCCTACTCCAGTTACTCCCCAAATCAAAACTCTTCATCAACTGGCAGAAATGACAGCAAGGGCAAGCAACCAACAACTTCACGCGTTGGGAGTAACATTCACACACTGAAACATGATGAAGATGATGGCCGATTCAGTGAAAGAAATTCCTTCTGGAATGGAAATTCAACTCAATATGGTGGTGATAATGATGCTAAATAGGAAGGTGATGCTCCTTGATCTTGTGAGAAGCTTCAGTTCTTTATGTTTTTTCACAGTTTTTTACTTTGGGGCAGTCATCTTTTCTGAAATAGGTGTGAGTACATTTTACCAGATAAAAGCATGATAATTTGGTATATATTCCTATTTGCTAACAATAAAACCTTCAAGGAATAAGAAGTTAACGAAGTTCCATAATTGCTCCAAAAATTTATTTATGCCTGTGCAGTTGTGAACTGTAGACTGTCAAGAGTCGACTTGATCATGATCTTTGCTGAACAACCCCCTCAAATCTTGATACTTGCATCTGGCCAGGAAGTATCATAACTCCTTGTCCATGTTGTATGATAGGAAAGGGTTACCATCTGATTCCCAGTATGGCCTCCTTTGTCATTTAAATCAGAAGCCAAAACGGCAAAACGAAAGAAAATGGCATGCAGTTCATTGGCTATATAACTTAGGCATCATGCTATTTTCAGTTTATTTTCCAAAAAAATTCTCGGTTTCCGGTCTCTGGGCCGGTGATTCATCACCGCATCAATCCCTCTCAAGACTTCAAGATTTGATTTACAAGCATTCACTAGTTAATATACAGGTTAGATATAACCAACGGTGCAATTTTACTATTCAGAAATATCAATTTTCTTTATTTTATACAACCACAGTAAACACAAATTGAAGAGTAATCTTACTTTAATATAATTAGACAGCTCCTAATGAACAAACTAACAAAAATTTGGAAACCGATCCCCCCCCCCCCCCCCCCCCCACTTCTGATATGTGATTCAACACAATACTTGAGTCCTAAGGTGGGTGTGTTGACGCCGATCAATTCAAAATAATATTGTAATAAGTTAAAGGACATTATTTTTTATTATTTTTTTGAAGAGTCAAACTAAATTGACTGAACCGCGGGTTGATCTGCTAAGTTGTCGAAACCTGAGTTGGTTAATAACACTGCAATGAAGTTGTATTCTAATCCAACTCCTTAACAAAAAGACAGTAATTTCATAGACATTTACCTACATGGATTAATGAAGAAGTTTCTTGTATTAATCAAATGGCCTTGTATAAATACAAGTTAAGCCACCAAGCTAGCTCTTTATTAATTTGGTGCACACATTACAAAAGCACAATAATTAATTTACGAGAATGCTGCTAATTTGGGCTTAGGGGGATTAACCAAGCAGATGTCGAGGAGACTATCAACGGAAGTGTACTTGTAGTCAGGATATAACTCGGAAGCCTCCAAATCATCTGCTGTGAGTTCAAAGCTCACCTGCTCACCTTTGATGAATATGTTGTGCAGGATCGACGGTGGGACGTTTTCTGGGAAGGGCAAGGCTGCGTTTTCCACCATGGAAAAGTTTATCAAACACCATAACATATCGCATATAATTTAATGTAACAAAATGTGTCAATATCGAGACATTTTAGGTAAATTTGGTTATCGTTTCCAGATAGAAAAGGTGAAAATAGTGGAAACACAGAACGTGCCTTTCTATATCTCTTGTTCTTGAAAGAAAAAACAATTCACTCAAGAACTGTTCCGAAAATATATTTTTTGAATGTTTTTTTCTCCATCCCTTTATACATTTCTGTCTTTTATGTCGTGAAACACTAACCCGACATAACCTAGTCAACCATGTGCCAAATGAATTTTGATAACATCCTTTAAGAAAAGCTTAAGCCATGCATGCATTTAGTTGTTGTTTTATCCATTGTTTTATATCAACGTGGGCTCAAAGCATATAAAAAGTAATTAATTTCAGATGTGACGTCTTACACTCAGAGAGCTTCACGATTTCTTCCTCAGGGACATGGATTTTCTTGAGAGTTCGTCCAGTCTTTTTCTCCCAAGAAGATATTAAACCTAGCTGGGAGACAATGTTTCCAGGGGGCCTGTAGATGATGACACGATTGGCAACCCTTGGATCTGTTGCTGCTTTCACTGTATAGGCTGCCACATCCTCTTCGTAATTCAACACAGCTTCAAGTGACAAAAGAAAAGAAAAAATAAATAAATTAGGCAAATGCTTTTCAAATTAAGGGAGTGGGCAAATGCTATGATAATAATATAATTCCCATCATGTTAATCTTATTGATTTTCAAAGAAAATCCTTAACGTACAATTTAAAAATCATCCAATAATTAATACCATACTTCTTAAATAAGATTAGAGATTTTATGATAATATAAACAATTACTTTATTACTTTATGAATAATTATGTGTTTTTTTTAAAAAACATTTCTTATAAATATTCAATGAGAATAAAATATATATTTATTATTTTTTAATTATAGTTTTTCTTATATAATCTTATCAAATTAATTATTCCTTTATTTTTTCATACAACCACATATATAAAAGTTAATATACAACCACATAAAAGTAATCGAAACGTGATTTTTTTTTAATCTAAACATGTTTTTCATACCGGAATAAGTTTTTATTATTATTAATAAAAGAGATAATTTTTATAAAAACAAAAAAGAAATGCACAAATAGAAATATAGGATTTTAACTAAAGAAAATCTTGACAAAAATTCATAAAACTCACAAGAAAAAACTGTCTGTACGACACAATAATATAATTAATGTCTCGACGATTATAGATCTTAATTTTCCGGTCAAAAGAAGCGTTGTTTTACATGTTTCTTCAATGTATTTATAGATCGCAGTTTAACACGTAATTTTCCAAATCTTCTACTGTTTCTAAGGAATTATGCTATTTTTTTTAAAATAATACTGTTTTGACTCTTTTTTTAAGATTTATAGTTAACGTGGATATATCAATCCGTCGGGTTTTGTGTGAGATTGACCATTAAATCTGGTTTAATATATAATATGGCCTAGGTTAAATTAAAGATCTTGAAAAATAATGCGAAAAAAGAAAAAAAAAGGTAAAACGCTAGTCTATGTGGGTGGGTGGGTCAATTGCAATTAACTCACCTTTGGCTTCACCGCTTCCATAAACAAGAACTTCTTCTCGTTTCTCATGGGGATGGAGCAAGTAATCCACGAAATATGCAGCAAATGAGTTTGCAGAGACGTAAGTGTAAGAAAGTCCAGCAGCTTCTGATGCTCTCCTGATCTTCCTTTTGTTATCAAGCACTGTTTCAAAAGGTGGCAGCCCACTAACTCTATCGACCTCATTTCCAAATTCTGATGGCACAAACCTCTAACAGAACACGCACAAAAGATCATGATAAGCCTGTGCTAGTTAGCCAGCATTACATTTCTCCAAGAAGGGATACGGTATAATTATAACTTACTTTGATGTTACCAGCTTCTTTCATAGCACTGATTATTTTGAGTTGGTCCAGATGCTGAGGAACTGCAAGAGTAGAAATCACTACATCTACTTGTTTTACTGCTGAAACAAGCTTCTCATGCTCTTCCAACTCTCCCTGTCAAATTATACACACTGCATCAATATATATTTAAGATTGGATTACACCAAGGACATTCTTGGCACCACATATGTATAACATCTTATCCCTATAGGCTATAAGTATCTTGAGACCGAGTCTCTTCTTTGTAAATAGAAAGAACTTCTGTATACGTACGTGCATGCATGCTAATGAATCGAAATTAGTAAGTAAAGATAAAGTTTATGGATGTTTAATGGAAGAAGCCAAGTGTTTACTTGGAATACAGTGACTCCCATGGATTCGAATTCCTTGAGGAGGTCTAGCTTTGAAGGATTGGTGTATGGTTTGACAGGGCGAACATAAGCGTAGGTTGGATGGCCCATCGAGAGGCTTGCCTTGATCATGTGTAAGCCAAGATACCCAGTCCCTCCAAATATTAGTATCTTGCTCTTCTCACAGGCCATGGTTCTCCCTTCTTCTTTGTTCTTATTTATTTCTCAAGTGCTTCTTGCAGTCTGTTAATGCAATAGCTAAGAAATACTTCAGTACTTGAAGCTTGGAACGTTGATCATTAAATAGGAAAAATATTCCTTGACTATTCCCTGGTAGACTATAGTCAAGGAACTGGCCTTCACAAACTATTTTTCACTTTTTTCCCAAGAATTTTAAAAAAAAATGAGAAAAAAATTAAATGGCATGTTCTTATACTTGAGATGTTACTTTTTCTTTTGCCTTGTTTGAACTTTTTCTTTTTTATTTATTATTATTATTATTTTGTCATGCATTGCAATATTGGTAACTATTTCATTCATTATATTATTACTGCCATGAAGGAAATTCAATTAGAAGAAAAGCCCTCCGTTTCTCCTTTTTGACAAATCATAGGTTATCCTCCGCACAAGCCTAGAGAGGAAGAATAGTCATGGCACGGGCTGCTATCTTCCGTAATCTAAAATAAAAAAAAAATTAATTAATTTTTTTTCTTCAAAAACACAGTTAATCAGCATAAACAAAAACTACGTGAGTCTTTGATAACTATCTGTAAGAAAGAAAGAAAAAATTCCTTTTTGACTTTTAAAATAATAACAGTTGTTGAAGCTTGGAACGTTGATCTTAATTTATTCAGGAGAATATATATTGTATTATTATACATATACTAAAAGAAACCCATTTATGGCAATTTAGAAATTATTATATGGGCGATTTTGGCTAAGTCTTTTACTATAAAAATGTCTTATTTTGTGAAATTTTGAGGTTTGTTAACTCACCTATTCTCTCTTCTTTTCCTCTTTAGAAGCGTCCACTTACTTTTAGGTTTTTTTATTTATAATTAAAATTAAAAAAAAAACATATTTCAAATGCTTATATATTTATTTATTTTTAATAAAAAAATTATCTGGCTTGCAGTAAAATTCGAGTCAAGTAATAATTTGTATCTTGACTATTCCTAATAGGATATCAGTACGTACCTTCAAAAACTATTTTTCACAATATTCGTGTTTTTCACATTCTTTTATTATAATTGTGACATGATAAAAATCATGGTAAACATGTGTTATAATTAACATAATCAAAACTCAATTTATTTTTTTATTTTTTAAAATTTTTTTATTAAAGCAACGCCTTTTTATATTGATCAAATTTATTGTCAAAGAACCATCTTAACCCAATAGCTTAAGCTGTTAGGTAAGGTCTCAACATATGATTTATATTATTCTCTAACACACTCCCTCAAGTGAAATCCTTTTGGATTTGAAACTTGCACAGGTCTACATTACCTTGTGTTTAATTTTTATCAAATAAACGAGGATGGTGAGATTCGAACTCGTGACCGCTTGGTCATCAAGGCTCTAATACCATATCAAAGAACTAACTCAACCTAATAACTTAAACCGCTATATAAGATTTCAAAATATAATTTATATTATTCACAGTATACTGTGATAGTTTCAACTATTTCAAAGTGACCCAGTTGGTGCTGTGCTATCCTTTCCAACTCGGTGGTCACCTGCAGATCAATTAGAAGACAACTCCCATGTTTTTTCTTGACAGCAAAACCATAGATAGATATTCTTCCATGAAAGAAGATCAAGTTTACCATATTTACCTGTTCCAGGTTAGATACTTAGATATGGCGTGAGCAAGAGTAGGCAGCTTTAGGCCCATGAATTTCTTCTCCTTCACCTCATCTTGGCATCATTTTCCCGCAGAAATCACACTTTCCAACAACACCCCTCCCT
>Ga0307517_10013026_pt1 | contig 11338 bp, 14 predicted proteins | sample 23_EM_MG_FD_194515 | JGI IMG/M metagenome (GOLD analysis project Ga0307517, IMG submission 194515) | Populus trichocarpa ectomycorrhiza microbial communities from riparian zone in the Pacific Northwest, United States - 23_EM | ecosystem: Host-associated > Plants > Roots > Unclassified | place... | reverse complement strand
TGCGTAGACATAATGGTGCGACGCTCATCGAAGACTAGGAGCTTCAGTGTCTCGGCGGCGAAGTCTCCCACGAAACTCCCTTGGGTGGGTCTGGCGGCGAACTGGAGGTAGCCGAGGTATCTGACGGCAGCATCGGAAATGGTGGGATTGTCGTAACCAGGAGGAGAATTGAGAATGGCAGGGTCGATGTGGTCGAGCAACGGGTCAGGGGTAGGGAAGAACTCGTCTGGCGGGAGAGATGAAATGGTGATGTTGTACGCATGGAGCTCGTTGTCGCCCCAGTCACAGCCTGATTTGGGAGACCGGATGAAATTGGCCATAGCGACGTTGAAATCTGGAGATGATTGGAATATGTGCACCGCGAGAGACGTCAAGGCGCTTACGCGGACAACCGAGATGGTTATGGCTGACGCTGAGTTGTCGCGGATCCAACCATCAAACAGTGGGGATAAGCAACGTACTGGCGGGATCGTGACCGCGTGCCCCCTCCGAGACCCCCTTCCAACCGTGTCGGGGATAATAAATTGTATGTTCGTGCGTAGAGTACGCGGGGTATACAGAACGGATGTTACAGTACGTGGCTAGGGGGTGGTTGTGATCAATTACCGGACTTTCCGCGATTTGCTAGTGCTCTCCGCACCATCAACGAGCAACGGTACCTGTCCAGGCTGTAAATGCCCGTTGGCGATGCACCCCAAAAGTGCGAAGACGGCTTGAATGCGCGAGGGACGGTCCCTTCATTTAGGTTCCCGTCGATCCCAGTAGACAGCGCCTGAACAGATTTCGTCACCAAGTGTATAGGACCTTACTGGTCAAAGGACCCACCTCCCCTGGACCCAATACCACGAATCTCGACTTCCCAGCGACGAGGCACTTGAAGAGTTCGTTGTCGGGGTTATCTGGGGTGTAAGTCAATTCTGAGATGTTAGGACAGTGGCAAAAACCACGATGCGTTGCCGAAGGTAGAACGGCCGTTCGGATTTGTGGGAGGGACTTCAATCCTCCACGGGGAGACTGTGAGACGATACACCGCAAGATGAATGCCGGGTGGGACCGGAAGACATTAAGTGAAGTGTTCAATAACGTTGTTGGTCCCGTTACACAATAGGTTGACCAACGTGATCCTTTGCCAGACAACGAGCTGAATTAGGACGATGACACGATGTTTTGGACGTGCCCACCTTCTTGACAGAGAACTCGGATCCAAGGCGCACGTCAGCTGTTTGACGATGAGCTCACTGTCAAGGTACAAGGGTGGCGCGGTGCTGATCAAACGGAATGTGTTAGAGTTGTTCCGTGTCCACGTCTGTCGACACAAATCTCCAACTTGAAGTATCCTCGCAATCCCCCCTTGCGTACTCGTACCCTCGTTGGCTGACCCTTGTGAGTGTACGACTCACCCACCCGAGTCGAGTCCAGACCAAATCACCGTTCCTGATTTGGAAAGTACGGCATGATCTAGCCGAGAGCACCGGGATGGGATTCACAGTCATCTCCAACTTGCTCCCTACCACCATCCTTTCACGATATGAACGACGACATCCAGCCTTTAGAAGCACGTGTGTCCGGGGAGTTTCTTGTGAGTATTGTTTGTCACGGAGGATGCAGTGGAAACTGAGCAGATCTGTCCGGGGTTGTCAGGTGCGACGGAAGCGGAGGCGGTTAGGCGCAACCACTGATCCGGGGCTTGGCTTCTACGTCCCATCCTCACCCACGTCTGTCGACGCAAACCCAAGTTCTGAAACCGCAGAACCTCGATCCGCGTCTTCGGAAAACTACAAGATTCCACAAAATCTGTCCCAATGCCACTCCCCGATGGAGGTTGACATTCAACCCCCGCCTGGGACACCTAGGGAATCCAGCAGCTCCCCAACACCCACTCCAATGCTGAGCGTCGAAGGCTATCTGCGCAGAAGTGCTGGCGGAAGCCGAAAGCGCCAGAAACTGAAGCATATAGGTCTTGCCAACAACCCACGCGACACCTCCCCTGCGCTTCATCATGCGGAGGGACAGTCTCCACCGACGATAACACAACCTCTGACGAGCACTGCCCCTCGAAGGAAGCGAAGGACTAGATCTCGTCCCTCTCGTGTCAAGACAACTCTTGTGAAAGGAAAGGCGTACCGGGCTCGATCTCAAAAGCCGAAGGCGGTCATAGACGATCTGGTGCGGGCTGCGTTATCGACCCACGTCGATGTCGACGAAGAATTTCTCGAGGACGGAAGAAATCCGCCGTGTCGATTGGACACCAGAACTACAAATGGTTTAACCCAGAACACCCCAGCGACTGTTCGCCGGCGCAATTTCGTGCATCCGTACAAGACTCAGCCATTCCCCTGCGAACCCTCGCTTGGAAATGCCCCAGTTGACCTGGAATTGGGGCGGCACCCTCGAAAACCGATGTCCGCCTGGGAAGGCACACTAGTCCTATCAAAACTCGACATCCGGGTGCCAACTTCCACCGTAACACCAAGAAGGAAAGGCCGTCCGATCCAGGGCCCTTCCCCCTCCCGGGTTCGTGGAAGATATCCTAAACTGCCGCTCACACCGTTAAGCCCAACTCCGATGCCAACCTCCCGAGGACATACCGTCCCGAGAAACCGGTACAATTTCAATATCATTTTACGGGTTATACGACGTTTGCTGATCTGACCGTCCCTTTCACATCCCTTTCTGATCCAGGCTACGTTTGCGGCGTGGGCCTCCAGGGCAGCCAACACACCCGGAAGTCGCCGCGATACCAATAACATCTACTGAGGAAATAACTTCTCCCCACTCCGAACCCGGACCAGGACATATATTTGGATCAAGTACACTAAACCCAGCGATTCAGGCCTCTAATCGCGAGCCACAACCGTCAAGTCACGGCGGCAGAGCTAGGGCTAGCGGTGCTGCCGTAATGGATCCTACGCGTCCGGAACCCCAGGCGAACTTGAACGATCGGAAAGTTCGTTTCTCCTCCCCACTAGATCCTGATCGCGAGGACGAGACACCGGATTGCAATCCAGTAATTCTGGTTCCCAACTCATCGGACCCAAACCTTGCAAATCGTGCCAGTCCTGACCCGAGTAACCACGCCCCCCAATCCTCCTCGCCACCCCCATTCCCCTTTCCTCGTTTACTTTTTGTTCAATCACACCCTCGTTCCTCGGAACACGCGCTGAGATATCGTGTACCCGCGATTGACAGCGACATGGAACGTGAACCCGGGAAACCAGACTCTTTGGTACCTCCGATCACGGTCTCGACCCAGCCTAGGACTGCTGATGATAATAGAGAAGTGGTCTCCGGCGGTCTGAAGTTGAACGGTGGGAAGAACTTGGAGGGACGGGAGGAGGCGGAAAACGTGGATCAGCATCAACCCGGGGCTGATACTCCATTTGGTTCGCAGGGTCCCGCCGAGACCCTCCGGGGAAACGCACATCACTATATAGGCCTCCAGGGGGTACATCCACACAACCCCACGAACGTTTTAGTGTCGGACGTGCGGCAAGGCGAGAGTCTTCGGCGGTCCCCCGTGGCGAGTCAACCTATCGGCGCGCCTGATAGGGTTGACAATTCAAAATCAATGAAACCCCTCAAGTCACATTTCGATCGTCTCACAAACAACAGTCCTCGAGTCGAGCCTGAGGCGAGGAGTAAACTTCAAGCCGAGGCGGAAGGAGATGAAGAGGAGAAAGAAGCCACTGGGACCTCTAAGGAAGTTACCGATTCTAACGGACCGCCTCACTCCACCCCTTTCCCTCCTCTTGGGAGGATGTTGTCTCTTTTGGACGGAGCTGGGCCGTCTCGTTCGGCGGATGGATTCGGGAAGTTGATTACGAGAAGGCCTAGGCGGTCGACTGGAGGAAACAGGATCAGAAAGGTGTTCCAGACGCAGTCTCCCACTGAGGTCGCGAATGGATGGCAGAGCGAAGGTGCTCGCAACGTCGACGCTCGGCCCGGGGCCGGTTTCAGCAAATCGGACGACTTTAGTTTCTTCGCAGGACTTTGAAAACCTACCAACCTCGTTTTTTTCATTGATTTTATGCACCAAGGGATCGTGGCAGATTTTTCGTTTCATTTCGTTATTGTGACAGAATAGGTACAAATGCGCTCGTCAGTAAAGACTGATATGTTACAAAGTCCCGCTGTTGTAATATGCGATTATGTTGGATACAATAATAGGCCTGAGGGCCCGAAAAGCATGAATTGGGATGTCGTACTATGACGACAACGCGGTCGATGAAGCCGATGGAGGCCAGAAACGGTCAAACCCAAGATAATCGATCATCGACTCAATCAATGATAGAGAATTTGGTGGCAGACGCCAGCCCGCAGAGGAGGCCAATGTTGAAGGAAAGGTGGTCATAATCCGTCGTGGACGGTGGGACTAGCCCGGGGCGTTGAGATATTGGGGTAGGTCAAGACGAGGTGGCGGCCATCACGAGCTGCTCGGATCTCTTCAAACTGTACGAGGATGTGATCAGGATGAGCCTCTGACATGGATCAAGTGTGTGACATACCTTTGTCCCGTCTGGTAGTGGGATGGTGCGGCAGTACTTCTTGTGCTCGAGCTCTCGAAGGATGCGGGTACCGGACCCGATATCGTCAGCATCGAGAGGTTCTTCTCGTTCCGTAATCTTGACTGTCCGCCATGAGACGACGAGCCTGTTCCCTTGGAAGCTCACATGCATGTCTTCCTTTTTGACCCGTGGCAGGTCAAAGATTGCTGTCACCGTGAGCCCATCGGCGGACTCCCGGTACTTTACGCTAGATTGGAGAAAGAACACATCGATAAGGATCACGGTCCGAGTATTAAAGTGAGGTGATTGTGGCTGGTGTGGCTGACATGGGAAGGGAAGCAGGGTGGGGCCAGGGGGGGAGGGGAATGGGGATAAGGAAGGAAGGGCCGACTCACTAGGATTTTCCTTTTTGCAGTTTCGTCGGCTGCTTGTGTGGTTGATAAGGCTCAGATGTCCGCGTTGGCAGCGGTGGTGGTGTTGGGGGCCCACGATGACGTTCTAGGGACTTGATCTTGGAGGGCTGAGCTGCCATCGACCGTTCCTTCGCTTTCCTAACGCTCTCCCACACGCTATCCAAAGACACATGACTATCGGGTGGTGTACTCGGACTGTAGTAGTCGTCCTCTTCCGATGAGGGCGATGATGAGGGGGTCGGGAGTAGATGATCTTTGTGTGGTGGAGTCGAGTGGAAGAGTGGTGGTGAAGAGTCGCGGGGGAAGAACTTGTCGAAGCCGTCCCATTGGAATATAGTCTGGGGGGCAGGCATGATAGGTATAAGGATAGGGAGGACCGAGAGAAACCAAGAGAGATCTGTGAGACAGGGAGGAGGGGGGAAGATACGCCATCGTTGACGGTCCCGGGGGTGCTTTTAATTGTCGGAGACCTTACGGAAGCCGCGAGGCGTCAGTGGTTCACGAAAAAAGACACGTCTTTTTGGCGGCTGGGGTCTGGCATCTTAGTCGAGGCCATGAGGAGGAGGCGAGGCAGACCATCAGAGTTGAACGGATCAGCAGCAGCCGTATGCAATTATCCAGGGTGGAAAGCACGGACACCCCCCTCCGGTAGCCTCCACTGGTTATCGATGCATTGTACGTTAGCCCAGCGTTCCTGATTGAGACGAAGAGAGATGGGATTTTGAGCCCGCTGCTCCGCTAGGATGGTTGTCGACGTTGGCGGTGGACAGCGCCCATCCGACAGCCCATGATGGCGGTGACTCGCAGCGTACTTAAGGGTCCAAACGCAGCCGGCGCGCCGTTCACCCCTCTCTCCATCACCCTCTGCGAAGACAGCTGCGATGTGGAACGACAACAACAACCCCGGATATCCAGGAAACAACAACGCGCCCAACCCGCCTCCTGGAGGCTTCGGTGCGGTTCCTTCGTGCGTCGTGGCTTCATTTGTAACATCCGGGACGGATGCTCATGATCTTGCTTCCTGTCGTTCAGCTTTCCTTCCCCGTAAGCATCACGTCTAATCCTCGATGCTGAGAATATGTAATGACACGGATTGTTTTTGATAATCCCAGTGGTGGCTTTAGCAACCCAACGAGCCCCCCTTTCCACTCTGGATACGCTCCGTCATACGCTCCGCCGCAAGGCCCACCCCCCGGCGGGTACGTGGCTGTGACGTTCTCTTTTCAAGTGTATGGGTGATAATCGATAATCGATCGCTTGTTCTCCACAGGTTCCCAAACCCAGGAGGCTTCCAGGGCCAATACCCTCCCCCAAACTCTAACAATCCGTTCCAGCTCCCAAGCTTTCCGCCATCAAATCCGGGCTTCCCACCTCCCCCCGGCCCGCCGCCGAGTCAGTATCCTTCTCCCGCTGGCCCACCGCCTAGCCACTATCCTTCTCCCGCTGGCCCGCCGCCTAACCAGTACCAACCGCCTCCTGGTCCTCCTAACCAAAACCAGTGGAGGCCGCCTTCTGGCCCTCCTCCCGTGCCATCCCGACAGGGTGGCTATCCTGGACAACAAGGGCAGCAGGGACCCGGCCCCTTTAACCAGAACAATGGCGGCCACCCAGGCTCAAACGTAAACAGACCTCCCGGCCCTCCTCCCTCTCAGGGCCCACCCTCGATTCCAGGAAACCGCCCCATTCCAGGACACCGCCCTATTGAGCCTCCAAGCAGTGAGTTTTCTAAACAGAGCGGGACCGGGAGACGTGTGGCGCTGATTATATGCGTTCCGTAGATGCTCAACCACATATGCCTTCCTTTGACCGCCAATACATCGGACCCCAGGGTCACCAGGTTTCCTATCAGTACTCGAAGTGCAACGGGAAGAAGAAAGCGCTTTGCGTAAGCGTTTCTCGAAATGCTTCTTTTGTTTCACTCCGCTTAGTTCATCAACTGAACCCTCTGGTGACGTAGATTGGAATTAATTACCGCGGGCAGGAGGCTGAACTCAAGGGGTGTATTAACGACGCCTTAAACGTTAAGCGGTTCTTGTGCAGTGCGTAACTCCGACGAGGTCGTATCTCATAACTTGAACTGAATGAGCGGCGCATACAGCAATCTACGGTTACAAGGAGGAAGATATCGTCATGCTGACTGACGACGCGAGGAACGCAAGGCAAATTCCGACAACCCGCAACATCGTAAGTTTCCCTCGGTAACGTAACGATTTCGGTTCCTGAGCTATCTCTCGAATGGTATCAGATGGAAGCCATGCACTGGTTAGTTCGTGACGCAAAGCCCAACGATTCCCTCTTCTTTCACTGTGCGTTGATCACCCATTTCTGCGTTGATGACGTGATATATCTCTATTCAGTTTCTGGCCATGGTGGCCAGACCAAAGATCGCGATGGCGATGAGGAAGATGGCTATGACGAAGGTATGCATGTAGGGTTGTGATCACCTCGCCCTAATCACGCACAATTTCTGCATAGTCATCTACCCCGTGGACTACAAATCTAGCGGTCATATTGTTGATGATGTTCGCACCCTGTCTCACCTCGCATGCGCTCATCTGACATGTCCTCCCGGTAGCTCATGCACGACATCATGGTCAAGCCCCTCCCCGTAGGGTGCAGGTTGACTGCCATCTTCGATTGTTGTCACTCTGGCTCTTCCCTTGGTCAGCAGTTGCCTGCGTCCTGTGTACCGATGGATTCTGAGACTTCCTTTAGACCTTCCATACATGTACACCACTGAAGGGAAGATCAAGGAGCCAAACCTGGCCGCTGACATCGGTCAGGGTCTGATGGGCATGGTCAGCTCCTACGCTAAGAAGGACATGGGAGGGATGCTCAAGGGTGGTATGGGAATCCTGAGGGCTGCCAGCGGAGGAGCTCAGAAGGCGGATGAACACACGAAAAAGACGAAGACCAGCCCTGCCGACGTGGTGAGTCTACATTTCGGTGACAACAAGCCTCTGCAGTGACTTATTTGGCGTCGCAGATCTCCTTCAGCGGCTGTAAGGATTCGCAAACCAGTGCGGATACTGTGGAGGCTGGGCAGGCGACTGGCGCCATGAGTCACGTGGGTCTCTTTTACATCAGCTTGATGACAAAACTCTCTGACGCCCTTTAACGCCAGGCATTCATCACTGTTTTATCTCAAAACAAAAATTTAAGCTACCAGCAGTTGTTGAACGGAATTCGCGATATCCTGAAATCGAAGTACAGTCAAAAGCCTCAGCTCGCAGCGTCTCATCCCATCGTGAGTCAAAGTGCTTGTAGTTCTCAAGGCGGTCGCTGACCTCCTGTCCTAGGATACGAGTGTGTACTTCATCTGTTGATCTTTCTGTATCGCCACGCCATGTGTGCGCGCGTTCGCAAGCAAGGCCTTAGAACGGCGGCAGTTTTTCAAAGACTTTGGCGTACTCGCGTGGCTCATATCTATATGGACTGCATGTACAATTTGTATAACCGTGTCTTGACAGTGGTAACCAGTGGCTCGTGTACTCAATTTTCCTGTCTCGTTGGCGATGAATTCGGCCATCGTGTGGTGTCTATGGCTGCGGATTTATGTGGGTCCTGCGAGGGATGAATGAATTTTCTCAGGGCCCGCTGGCAATTGTGGGCTTCGGTAAACGTCATCAGATGTCATCTCGCGCGAGTCGCGATTAATGCCAGCGGCTGTCCCTATCCGACACCCCTGGCTTGCCCCAACCGACCACGAACACCAGCCATTCCGGTGCTGCGGCTGTCGTGCAAAGAGGGCTCACTGCACGCGAGCAGAGCTAGAGCGCTCACCATTACGTACTCTTGCTCCCATCTTTCTGCGCGTGTCCGAATACCATCGGTGTCACCCCCTTACTGCTAGTTCTCCAGGATCGTGCCTCGAGGCGAGGCAACCGATATGACCCCATCGCAGGATCTTCGAACGCTTCGATGAGATGTGTTCGTATTGAGACGCGCTTCGGAACCGTCGTCTCGTGTATACTTACGGTAACTCGGCTTACGCCCGGGTGGTGACCGAAGCTTTGATCTGCATTACAAAGATCGACCTAAAGGCTTTGCTTACTGGCACCGGTCACTTGCCACTCTCGCGCCCAAGATGACACTTTCCTGGTGACTATTCAATCACGAAGCTTGATAATCCCGCTGAATCCTCACGCTATATATATCCCCGTATTTCTGGTCGAAGGTGGATTCAACGCACTAGTTTCGGTCCTATTCTCCCCCTCGTCCTCCCCCAAACCACCCCCAAACCTCTAAACACCTCCCGAGGTCTCACCCACTCACACTCCAAACCCCATTCCAACCATGTCAAAGTCTTCCACGAAGGAGAATGTGGTCATCGTCGGCGGCGGTCTCAGTGGCACTGTATTGGCCAAGGAACTCTCCACTAAACTCGACCATTCCAAGTACAACCTTATCATGGTAGAGGCCCGCCCTTACCTCATTTGGATGCTCGGCGGCGCGCGTATGACCGTTACCAACGAAAAGGCGGCCGTGGACGACTACCTTTTCAATTACGACAAGTTCTTCCCAGAGGGGAAGGGAACAGTCAAGAGGGCCAAGGTTGAGAAGATTGTACCAACCGCCGATGGCAAAGGAGGCGAACTCGAATTGGCCGGTGGCGAGATTCTGCGATACAAAAGTGCGTTGATCCTACTATGGCGGTAATCGTACTTATCTGATCTTTTCCCTACTTCGTGCAGTCCTCGTGTTGGCGACTGGATCCAAGTGGGCTGGTCCTGTCGACTTCCCAGAGAGTGATGCCGACGTTCGTCAATTTGTGTCCCAATGGCAACAACGTTTTAAGTCCGCGGAGGACGTCGTGATTGTTGGAGGTGGCGCTGTAGGCATTGGTGCGTCGGGCATTCATCAATTGTTTATCCTCCAGTTAACAGCGTCCGGCCCTATAGAACTTGCTGGAGAGCTTCGCGACGAATACCCTGTAAGCCTATCTCTATTCCCGCTTGTGTTGGGAGGCGAAATGCTGACTTGTTATTTCAGGACAAGAAGATCACTGTCGTTCAAGGTAACGATAAGCTTCTAAACGAGGCCTACTCGGATAGGTTCCGTAAATATGTGGCGTCCCAATTGCGGGCGCGGAAGATCGACCTTATCCTGGGTGACTACGTTGACCAGTTCCCACCCTCTGGGTCCGGAGAATTGGTCTTCAGGTCTGGGACGAAAATCAACGCCGGCCTTGTCGTGAGTAACCCCCGGCATGTACCCTTGACTTAGGTGGTCCTCATCGCTTGCACCTCACCTAGGCCATCACTTCTGGTCCGGTCCCGAATACTGGGATGATTGCCGAGTCGCTCGGCCAAGATGCGGTGACCGCGCGCAAGCACGTCAAAGTCCTTCCTACACTTCAACTCCAGTCCCACCCGTCGATCTTTGCCCTTGGCGATATCATTGATTGGAGTGAACAGAAACAAGCCTTCAAGGCGAACGGTCACTCAGCGGCCATCACGGCCAACATCTTGAGCCTTCTCAGCGGTGCGAAACTTCAGAAGAACTACAAAACAGGTCCGGAGATGATCCTCGTAACCAATGGCAAGGTGAGTATTGATGGCTTCTCATTTTGGAGGCGTGGGAGATTGACCTCGCAAACAGAACGGTGGTGCTATGTACATTAGTGTGCTGTGGGGGCTGGTATTTGGCAACTGGGCGGCTAGGATGCTCAAGTCGAAGGACGTGGGGCTGAACATGATCCGTCCACGGATGAATGGCGCATGATTGTTCTCCCGTAGATGCTTCCTTCCATGGATTCCTTTTCTTTCTCTTTGTTGCCCTCTATGTTTTAATTCTGTGTTCTGACTAGCACTTACGACCGTCCCAATCTATGTTATTCCGCTGCGCACTCGTTTCTGGCTTGTGTTTCGGATTCGAGGGCCATGACGCCATCACGATTGTCAAGGCCACGGGAGATTCCTGATTGGCGAGCCGATCGAAATGAGGCGCTTTCCCCGTCCCGAGGAAAACATCTGTGGCCAATATAAAATTTAAATGTTAGCTCCTTTTTGTGTTCTTCCCCGCTATATTCATGGCTCTCGACTCCACCATACCGCAGGACGGTCCAATCCCCGCCCCATTCATCCGCTCCAACACCTCTTCCACCTCCCTCCTCTACTTCGACGCCATGCCCTCCATGAGTTCGATATTCGGTAGGCCTCGTGGCCAAAGCCGGTCAAGTTCCCCTGAACGGGGAACCAAGCCAATCATCAGCGCACCAATCCCTACAAGCCCCGCGCGGAACCCCCACCCCATCATCAACGGGGATGCGAACATCGCCGACGGTGAGGACGATAAGACCACGTTGAGAGCTGGTGGTTCGATGCACGACGATGGCCCCCTCACTTTTGCACCCCCGCAACAATTTCCCCCTAAGAGGGCCGAAGCGGTCGACATGAACCGGAACGGGAACAACTCGTC
>Ga0307517_10013025_pt1 | contig 11339 bp, 12 predicted proteins | sample 23_EM_MG_FD_194515 | JGI IMG/M metagenome (GOLD analysis project Ga0307517, IMG submission 194515) | Populus trichocarpa ectomycorrhiza microbial communities from riparian zone in the Pacific Northwest, United States - 23_EM | ecosystem: Host-associated > Plants > Roots > Unclassified | place... | reverse complement strand
GTTTCAGAGCTCCAAGCGGCCTGGCCGGGTTCTCTCTATCAAGGAATCAGCGGAGTGAATGTGTACCTTCGTTTGAATAGGCTGCTCAAAAGTACCGCATAACTCTGGCGTTGATCTGGCGACTCCTGTCTCTTCCCACTCTCAAGTACCATGTTCTCTTTCGGCGAACGTTTGGGGATGCTCTTCCCAATAATGGGTGGATGGTACGTTCTATCCACCTTGATGTCGATAGCAACTCACGACTTTACAGCCTCTCAGGGCTGGCTGTCTCCCTCATCTTACTCATCGCAGTGGTGAGTCGTCTACCTGTTCTAAGGCCACTTCCGCATTTTTATTGTTTTCAATCATTCCTGTAGTTCAAATGGCTTAGAAAGTCCGTCTCCTCGTTCGGCAGAGGTAACAGACGCGGCCCCGATGCCACTGACAACAATATCTTCTTGAACCTGATGTTCGCGGATCTCATACAATCACTGGGTCTGTAGAACCCCGAGCTATTTTATCACTTAGAAATCTGATATCACATCTCTGGCTTTTAGGAAACCTGCCCATCATCAAGTGGATGGCTGATGGGGTGCGTACCTGATGAAAATGCTCTGCATATTCAACCCGAAGATCAAATGCCTACTGATACCTACCAATTACACTCACAGGTCATCACGGAAGGACACCTTTGCACAGCGCAGGCCGTGGTTAAGCAAGTTGGCATTGTTGGTGTGGCAATGACGTGAGTTCTTGGGAGCGACTCGGAGTTGCCTTTTTTCTCTAGGTTTTTCATGACTGAGGTTCTGTTGTAGGTCATTGGTGCTTCTGCATAATCTCTTTTATAATCCACTTTCTTATCTCAAGGAAACATCGTGGACAGGCCATTGCCGTACATACCTTTCTTGTGCTTGTCCTCCGCCGGAGCACACCAACAAATCATATCTCGAAGCGAGTGGTCCTCATGATATGGGTCTTTGCCGCCTTCGATATTGGAATCCCTAACATCATCCACAGGAAGGAGCAATACTATGGAAAGACGGGATACTGTAAGCTGTGTATTTTTCTTCCGAATTTTGGTTCTCGACAGGCCAACCGTTTTCCATTAAAGGGTGCTGGATAAAAAGCGACTTTAGGTTTGCGCAGATCGCCACCGAATACTTTTGGGTGTGGTTGGCTGCATTCCTCATGGTGGTCCTATATACCATCATGTTCATTGTGATGCGGGGGTGGTTTACCATCGGTAGGCTGAGACAAGGAACTGGCCGGCCTGCAGAGATGGAAACAGAGGAGGAAAAAGAAACAAAAGCAATTGCCATTCTGATGTTATAGTGAGCATTCCCCGTACATAGCATCGATCGTCCAATCACCGCTTACATTTTTTCTTTTCTTTCATACTTTTAGTTACCCCTTGGTGTACATTTTCTGCATACTCCCCAATTCCGTTTCCCGTTGGCGAATTTTCAGTGGCTCCAATGTCCCATACCAATTCAGCCTGTTCGCCAGCACACTCTTCTCTCTCTCCGGGATGTTCAACGCCATCCTGTTTTTCTTCACCCGCCCAAATCTAGTAGTTGGAGTCGGCCCCTCCGATACTCCCCTACCCAATCTAGCATCAACCGACTCCCGGATACAATCTCATGACGAAATAGAACTAACGAGGCACGGCTCGCAAAATTTCGGCTCCCTTCCCACTCGTGGCAGTCACGCTGCATCCGACTACGTCGCACCTGACCTCGAGAAGGAGTATAACGCCTACGTCCGTCCCTACAATTCGAGAATGCTCTCTGAGGGTGGTGGTAGTCTCCGTATGCCAGAGGCTGGTAGTAGTCTCCGTGCATCAGGTTCGGCTAGCCATGTGCCTTCGAATATATCTGGCGAGCGAGGCCACGGGGATTTTAGATCGATGGTGTCAGCTCCATTGGAGGAAGAAACGTACGGAGACCTCCCACGATGATTGTACATACGCTCGACGTTGTCTAGCGTTGTGTTTGTCAAGTTTGGTCGTGACCCTACCATGACTATACCCCCCCAAAAAAATTTTCTTCGATACCCATTCTTCTTCGTTCTCCTCCTCGGGCGCCACTGGCACCTGGATAAAACGATCCGTCTTTTTTGTTGTTTATTTATCCATTTCGTTGATATAATACAGTACTGTATATATATTTAGGTATGTCTACATATATCATAAATGGCGAGAATATTGATTTCGTGGAGATACACTGGTGCAATTCAAGCAGCGGACGATTCAAGTCCTTGATATCAAGCGCCATTGATAAAGAAGCGATAAGCCACTGACACGGTTATCTTTTTCTTTTCCCGGTGTTGCTGCCTGCAACTAGGCAACTAGGAGTTTTTATTTACTCGCTTTTCGAGGTTTATTTTCACCGACCGGCGCTGCGTAAAAGATTTTTATCCAAGTTGCATTACCCTATAAGTGCTCTAAGGCAACCCTATAGCTGGAAGTTCAACATTCAAACACCGCCCGTATCATTTCTCCCCACAACCACCAACTGCATCGCCGCCCCCCCCGCCTCACGCGCGAATGCCCACATGGGCCAAGCGTGGGGCGGGGACAGTAGCTACACGCTGAAACCTCCTACTCGAACTCGCCACGTCATCAACCGCCTATATGTAACACGAGCTCTCCGCATCCCACTGCACCTCGCTCTGTCGCCCTCACGGTCGGCTCCTCGGGAGTCCACCAAGAGTGGGGGCGGGGCAGAAATTACCTATCTGAACATTGCAGTTGAAATACCACCCTTCATTCGCCAGTACGACGTTTTCTTGCGGCACAAATTTCCCAGTTTTCATACTTGGTTTGTACTCTTCGAAAGTCAAGAGGACGTCGTTTTGTACTTTCACTTTGTACTACCTACTGAAATAGCTGATATTTTATAAACAATTGTCAATCTCTAAAGTGCCCAAAAGCCAATAGAAAAGCCCTGGAAACCGAAGGTTGTCAGAGTGAAGGAAGAAATTTCCTGGTATAACGGTAAGAAAACTACCAGTTAAACCTGGCCCATTCATAGCCGGGAATGGCAGACAATACGGCAGGTATTTCTTTTTTCTTGGTTCTCTCGTAATTATTCCCGGTCAGACGAGAAAAACTTGCGCATTTGACCAGTGATTTTTCCCGCTCTCGAGTCTTATGGTCAATTTCCTATCAACTTTGCGTTTTGATCGAAGGGGGGCACAAAGGATGTTTCGCCAGTAAAATGAAGTCTTCATTGTTCGATAATAAATCCTATCCTATCCTATCCTACCATCCTATCTAAATCCCAACAAGTAATGATATGTAGAACACACCCCACTCAAAAATCCCATAACACCCAAACCAACTAGTGACTGACCCAGAACAAAAAAAAAAAAAGGAAGTCCCAAAGAAAGAAAGCAAGAAAAAAGAAAAAACGCGCGTCTCAATACCCCAAAAGGGGGAGCTGCAGCGTCTCATCTCCTCTCAACTTCATCCAAGGTTCCTTTTGTATAATATTCGTTGTTGTTCCCTTTTCGATTTCGAATTCGGGTTGACGGGTGTGGGCGGTAGTGGTTGATAGATCCGGTTTGTGTCCAGATAGATGGGTTGACTGATGCGTGAAGACGTGACACGACGCGACGCGACGCGATGTGCGCGCGGCGATCGTCCGCATACGGTATGTGGTGGTGGTGGTGGTGGTGGTGGGTACGACGTGTGTCAAGTGCTGTCGTTCGTCGAGGTGAAGTGAATGACGACGACGACGACGATGATAGGTATGTGTCGAATCCAAAGAAAAAAAGAAGGATCGGTAGGTAAAGTGATCGAAGGAAAGAGACCAAACAACGTCCAACTCCATAAACTGGTGCTTTGCAAAAAAAAAAAAAATCGAGGCGAGGATAAATAGAGCGAACGAGGGCGGAGACCATAATAAGAGATGCAAGACGGAGCGAGAATAATGTTACGAGACCAGGATGAAACACGGACTGTTCAATGGACGACGAAGGTAACTGGGGGTGGAATGCGATACGATAGTCGACAGGCCATTTTTTTTTAGGAATCAGGATGCCCGCCTGTGTATCCGTTTAGAGTTCCATGAATTAGGTGGTAGTTGGTGATTGTCGATGACCAACGTAGGTGTCGAGGATCCGAACCACAAAAGGTGGAGAAGAAAGGAGCTTCTCCGGGGTTCAAAACACACCGACATCCCCAAACTCCAAACCCATGGCAAACACATCCCCCATATCCATGCCCGCAAGAGACCCAAAGTCCACATCCATACCCGCCGCCATCCCATCCAACATCCTCTGCATCTCAATCTCCGCTGTCCACCCCGCAGTGTCCTCCGTCAACTGCCCCTCAACATCGCTCCCCACCACCGCCGCCGCCAACTGCTGCTGCCCTCCCTCTCCACCGTCACCCTCCGCATCAACACCCGCCACTACTTCCGCCTCGCTCTCCCCGTGCCGCGGCTCCGCGAGGATTTCCCGCAAGAGCGCCTCAACGTCGCCTTCCGCATCGCCTGTGCCCCCCTGCGCGCCTTGTCCATCGCCAACGCTCGCTGATACGCCGACGGGCGCCTCAACGCCGTTATTGACACCGAATTCAAACCCAAATCCAAACTCGAGACGGTCCAACCCACCCGCTGCAGGGACGCCGAGCGAGCCAATGAAGGCCCCCCGGCGGTCGCCACCCGTGCTAGGTGGCGAGTGGTGTTGGGATTCGTCGTCGTGTTGGTAGTCGTGGGTGTCGGTGTTGTGGTAGTGGCGATGGTGGGTGATGATGATGATGATGATGATGCGGAAAGGGTGGCATCAAAATCGAGCGACGCGTTCGAAGGGGCGGGTGATGGGAAAGCCGTGTACGCCATCATGTCGATGTTGGTCGTAGGCTTGGTCTCCGCAACTACGGCGGTAGCAGCTGGTTGCGCTTGCGCACCGCCCAGCAACATCGGCAGACCCTGGGCCGCGAGGGCCTTGACCACCGCGCCCCATCCCTCCTCCAAAGTGCGAATACGCTCCTTCAGCGCTTCGTTCTCGCGTTCCCTCTCACGCTCTCTCTCCGGGCGCGCTTGATCCTCGTGTGTGGACGTCATCGGGGAGGCGTGGAACATAGCCGATGATGACACGATTGGCGCGGGCAAAGGGGACGACACTTGCAGCACGAAAGGGTGTTGCTGCTGGCCACCAGAAACACTGGCAGCAGAAGAAGCGAGCTGCGCTGCAGCCCTCAGGATCCTGTTCTCCTCCTCGAGCTCCGCCACTCTCCGTTCGAGGTAGCTGAACTGGGCTTTCCGCCGATCGCGCGAGTTTTGGGCTGCGATCCTGTTGCGGTGTGCGCGGGCTTCTTTGCGCTGGTCAGAGACGGAGGTGGGTTGTGTTGGTTCGGCTGGATCGGAGGAGGAGGATGTGCGTGGGCGTTTGCGGGATGGCTGGTGTTCATCATCTTCGTCGTCGTGGGTGTATGAAGACGACGGAGCGGGGGAAGGGAATGAAATGGGTGTGGAATGGGAGAAGAGGCTGGGATTGATAAATGTCGACGTTGTTGTTGTGGAAGACATAATAGATAATTTGTTGTTAAAGTTGTTCCTGTTGGGGGGTGTAGTCGAAGTTAAGGAAGGAACAGAGGGAAGAGAGGGTTTAAGGAAGAGAAAGATGGACTGCGGGGGGGAAGACGTGGAGGTCAGTCGTATACGTGGCCCTGTTATATACCAGGCAAACAAGACCAATCGGGGATGCACAGCCCCTACACGGAGTTTAGAAGGTGGGCGGTGGGGGATCTGATTGTTCGCCTCTCGGATAGCAGCTACGGGTAAATGCATACCACTCGCACGGTAGCAAGCCGCGAGAAATCCCTCCCTTTCACCCGCCTCGAATGTCCGTCTTCTATCGAGCCCGAGTCCGATCACTAAACTTGCCATCATTCACCTCGCTCTCACCCAAGTTACAACTCACGCAAATCCTTCACATGTACTGTTGATCAACTTGTGGAGGGTTTCTATCACTTGAAAAATGCCCCGCCAATTCGCGTTACTTGCGAAACATCCAAGTACTACCTTTGTGACTCCCAGAATGATCTTGAAATATAAATACTCGGTCTGATTGGCCATGCAAAAGCTGGGTACTACTTAACGCTGCGACTCGTGCCGAATGTTCGGGGTAATAATCGACAGTGACACACTCTGTTGCAACCCAAGGAAGAGAATATCACGCGTCTTTTCCTCATTACTCTGCCATGATGGCCAGCCATCCATGGGATTCTTCTCTAGATAACATTGTGTTACGCACCCTCTTCCGGTGTCTTTCAAAGTTATCAAGTAAATACCTCCATGCACTTAACCGTGTATTTTGGACAGTTTCTGTGATTACTGAACAAAATTCCACATCCAGAAGACGAAAGGTGGGAAAGGGCCCGGGTTCCCAAAGCCGCCAGAATTTTCCGAGATGCATGTCAAGTGGGAGACAGGGATGGGAATAATTAAATTAGCGCCGCGGATGCGAGACTGAAAGGAGATTGGAGAGCTTATTTCATATGTATTGTTGATTGGGCCTGCGGGTGAAGGTGAAGATATTCGAAACGTGATAAGCGCTCGATTGGGCCGATCGATTCAAGAACATTGACTAGTCAATAAAGTCGGTCATAGTTAAGTCATCAGAGCTCGCATTCGACGCATTGCTTACACAAAGTCGGTCGTAAGTCTTACTCTCTAATCTGTTATCAAGTGCTATTAGCTAAACGACATAGCAAGTGATGTTGCTCGGTAGATTGAGCTTTTTACAATGGCCTGTATGAACTGAAGAAGAAGAAACCGGGATTTTGGGTAAGACATCGCGCATTTCGCTGACCCAAATTGCGTGCTACAGGTTACGGAGATTTGCTAACGCATAGACAGTACGCCGCATTTGGCACCCCTGATCCTCAACATTTCATGAATCCCCCCCATTTCCACCTTTTATTAGACTCCGTGGTAATATTCTGCTCGTTTCACAACTTTATGCGTGGATGTATCCATTTAGATCTCACTGGAGCGTCTCTTACTTCCATTTACTAGCAGTTGGGTAGTCGGGAATCAGGATAATTCAGTCCCCAAGGCTGTTCGGTGGAGAGCTCTTCAATGGTATTTGGGATCTCTGGTGAGTATTCACGGTTGGTTCAAGTCTTGGATCTTCCTTATGCAATCGACAGGGTTGGGAAGTGTTGTAATCTTCCGCATTCCCTAACCTCACTCGACGACGACACCTTGTCACCTTCGCGTTCGGCGACCTGGCCTGTCAACACCAGTGCCACCTCAACCACCGCTCAACGAAATTTCTTAATTCATGCAAACCTCACCTGTGGGACTCGACGGTGGCGATCTCAGTGCTGAGGTTGCGACTGCAGTGGGTAGGATGTGGAGTTCGACAAGGGAATCGTCATCATAAGTAATTTGTATTCATTCTATAGCCTAATATATATACATTTATTTCATCTAGCAATTAGATCTCGAAAGGATAATATAGGGGTTCAGAGACGGATCATCGAGGTTGGTTCGGATATGAGAAGGGATTACGAAGGCGAAGAGTCTAAACTACAAATCCCGAATATTCTTAGAACGAGGACACTTGAAATTTGGGAAACTATTGGACACGGCAGTAGCATCAGTGACGTGGATGTGGAACAATTGAAAGCGGACTCGCCTTGAGGGTATTCTTACATGAAAGCGCCAACCAGGAAGGAGACTTCGAACTTAGAGTCCTCCACCAGCCAAACTCTGGAAATACGCAACAATTTTTCCCATCGAATCCATTCCGGCTTTCCAGGCGGGCAACGCAGATGCAGCACACAGATGCATCCCGTACATGATGAACTGGAGGGCCATTAACAACACAACTAGTACCCCAATCAAAAGGACACCTATGGGCCATACATCATACGCGACGAGCCCCAGGAAGGCCATGGCGGAGATGGCGGACAACAACATGCAGAAAGTGGGGATGCGTGAGGACAAGGAGAAGAAGACATACGAATCGTACACGTCATGAGAACGGTGCTACAATGAGCAATTGAATTTCATCAGCGTGTGGGTTGTTAGTAGTATCAGAAGGGTACACACAATGAATGTCTCCAAGTCCACCCAATTGTAACGGAGCAAGAACCATATAGGAAACACGATCGCGCTGACTGACCCGGAATCAGTTAACGCTGACTACCTTTTAAGTAGTCCGGGTGACTGTAAATTGGTAGTTACATTGACCCCAGAAAGGCACTTTTCCACGGTTATGGTGACTGTCTTCGAGTAGTCAGAGATATCAAAAAATCCCTCAGAGCATAGCCCTTATAACTGCTCCTACCGCGAATCGATCCAACGCCATACACACCATAATAACCACTACACCATACAGCCTTTGTTAACTCTTAATTATATAGGCTACTTGGCGTGGGGCAAAATGTGATTTTTCTCTTAAGTCCGCCGCTGCGCAGACTCTCGTGACTCTCGCGAAAACTTTCTTTAATCTGGGCAAGGGGGCACACCAACCAGAATTAAAGAACTAGGGTCCAATTTTTTTTCTCACCAGGTTTTGGGCAACCTACCTACCTACGTAATCAGGCACATCGATATATATGGTAATATGACATCATCACTCTTGGTACAAAGCTGATCAACGTATCTCACAGGCCCAATTTTTGGGTGCTACATGCAAATCCAAACATTTAAGGGGGTGCTAGTATAGTTTAGTAACCATTCTCGTTCTCCGAAAACAATTATAAAATAAGTATTACACAGCCACAACTTGGCCAATTGACGTTGAATTGACGAGTCAAGGACTCAAGGACTGGAATCATTGAAAATAGGACTGTATTCTCCATTTTTACTGTCACTGAGGCTTATATTACACATATAAATTTCATATTTGCTCTGTAAATGGTAAAAATGCCTGTTTGATTATGATTTTTGGGGGGGGTCCAATTTTTTTTTTCAAGGCCTGGCGGCTGGACCTACCTACCACCCCCTGGTCCGGGATTCTTGGGCCGGTGCCCCCTTGAATCTGGGTACATTCTTTGTTCATATTATTTTTTTTGCATTCCTTGGGCTGCAGGCCCTGTTCTATAAATCTATCTTATTCTGAAGTCCTGCAGTTTTTAGTAGTTGAGGTATTGTACTCATCTGCTCACGTCGGAGACCAACCACATCTTATCTTGATCATGTAATTATTTGCTCCATCGTCTTCTGAGAACAGTGAAACCCAAATATTTTAATGCGTGTCCGGTGAAGGTGTTTGAGGAGGGTGACTGTTTTCAGCGGGGTCAGTGCAACTGTTTTGCCAATGCAGTCAGCGGGACTGTTCTGGTGGAGTAAGCGTGACCACCCGCTAGGCAGTCATTCCAGAGGCGTGACATCTGACTACCTAAATCGGGTTTTGACCGCAAAGTAGTCACTGTGACCGTGTTTTCTTCCCACAGTGCATACGTCACAGGCAATCCCGAGACCACATGCGGTGCTGCTGGTAGCAACCGCATAGTAAGCATGTGAGTTAATCTTGAAGACGGAGTCCAGGGTGATTGCAAACATCGCTACATTCGCCCTAAATGCCATTGTCAACTCCCCATCTACAAAGATTGGAGAAAAAACGTGCCCAGCGAGAGCTACAAGCTATACATTGATTGAAGAATTAGCTGGGAGTCAAAAACAAAACATAATGGTAAATCGACTTACAATCCCTCCATCGAATGTCAATTCCTGTTGAAATCTCATGCGCAATGGTACAAATTCTTCTGGGATACGTGCAGCGGAAAGCTCACGGTACATTGTGAGCGATTCCAGGACCCTATTCCAGGCACTATCCGAAACAGGACTTGTTGGGAAGTCGTTTTCAGGGCTGTCTGGCATCTGAAACACAGTAAGTCGATTGTCAATCACCTCACACCTACAAATATCTTGACCATGTACACCAACATCAAGAACGTTTAGCACCGGTACATCATGTGATCCTTCGAGAAGACTACCTGTCGCGCTCTCTACATCGCCTTCTCTGGAAGGAATTGCCGTGAGCAACACGCACGATAAATTTGATTGAGAAGATCTACATCATAGTTATAATTCAATATTCATTGAATATTGAATGCTAATCCTAATGTTGAACAATATACTTGCCCTCCGTGCTGATGCGTTGAGTTCAAAATTATAAATTGGCTCTCTGACCTGAGCAACTGAGCTTTCACTGGCCGGGACACCAGTACTATGTCTTGCAATAACTTCGATGTCTTAGGTCCATCCGCGTACTCCGTTCCGCGAATCAGTTTCTCTCCGTATGTCTTTGAAGCATATTGAGTTACGGAGAGGAAGAAAGAAAACAGGAACGAACTATCTTCAAAGATCTAGCCAACTAATCAAAAAAAAAATCCAGAAAATGAATGTGCGTCAATGCTCACCTGCAGCCCATGGACGTCTTTCCATGTTTAAGATGCTTGCTTGGGCCGGAATTAGACATCGTCAAGATGGAGACGGGGAGCAAAGCGAGTAGCGCTGTGGCCTTGAGGGATTAACTGAAAACAAAAACTGTACTCCTGAGCATTTTATATTGGAGCCTGTCCGCGATCGGATAGTGGGATCTCAGATAGTAGGAGGAGTTGAAGGACTCTGTAAGTATTCTAGAATTTTTGTGGACCAAGAGAAAACTGCGCTGCGACAATCCTTGTGCGGCAGAAATCAATGCCACACCGCCCCACATTCGGGTCTTAGCACTAGGAGGGCATCCTTTCTACTGCTAGTTTATGGTATAACATTAAGTAGGATCACCTTGAGTGCAATTGGTGCAGGGTCTTTGTTGCCATCCTCAATCATCGGTTTTAGCCAGACAGTACTGAACATTGTCAAGCTCAGAGCATCAGCGTTGGCGCTTTTCCGTTCCAAAAATGAGCTTGGCTTTCCATCATGCATTCTATGGCATTAATGTAATCCAAGGATGATGTCAGACACATTAGGGAGGCCTTGCTCATCAGGGAGCCTGCTCCCCTTTGTATGGGTGATGCCAGAAATGCTGTATCCAGTGACATGATCAGCAAGACAGCGCAGCTCCTTTTTTTACTGCCTTCGAACCGTGTCAGAAAATGCTTATGTAAAGTGTGGAGTTCCAATTGTCGTCGCGTCCAATCGACATGACGAAGTAGGTTTTTCTGCATTTCTTGGGGACAAAGGTTATATATTTAGTTCAAGGAGGATTAATTGAAAAATTTTACAGTGTGAAGAGGATATTTCATTCATCAGGAAAAGCCCTTTTTCTCTAAAGTGCTTTAGGTAATTACAATATTTCCAAAGATCCTCAGGAGGCTTTGGGTATCTCTGAGAGGCTTTGGGTATCTCTGGATGTCTTTCAAAGATGGATATTTTCCTGGGTGTCTTTGGATG
>Ga0307517_10013024_pt1 | contig 11339 bp, 9 predicted proteins | sample 23_EM_MG_FD_194515 | JGI IMG/M metagenome (GOLD analysis project Ga0307517, IMG submission 194515) | Populus trichocarpa ectomycorrhiza microbial communities from riparian zone in the Pacific Northwest, United States - 23_EM | ecosystem: Host-associated > Plants > Roots > Unclassified | place... | reverse complement strand
TGAAGAGTTTTTTTGATTCATCTATGTTTTTTTTCTATTTTTTGTATAGATGAATTTTATTTTTAAAAATAAAAAATATTTTTAGATAATATTTATAATACGTGCAGCTTTGCATAATGTTTTTTCATTTTCTTTTATTTTATTCGATCAATTTAATTTGTGTCTTTATTTCTATTATTGTTTGCTTAGATAAAAAAATATTTAAATAAATAAATTTAGCAAACATAATCCGGTAAAAGTCCTGTCTTCTGAAATTAAATAATTTGATATATATTTGCCTCTTGATTTTTTAAGTTTTATTTTTAGATATTATTGATGACTTTTTATTTATTTGCACATATAGTTCTTGATGTTTTTTATTACATATATGCATAAGATTGTTTTTTTGAACTTAGATTTTTTAAACTATAAAAATACATTAAAAAAACCTATAAATACAATTATTTTATAAAAAATAAAAATTTGTGGCCTGCAGCTAACTCGGGTTACATAACTAGTCTAATCACTCCAGGGCTTTGATTTTGAACTTAGATTTTTTAAACTATAAAAATATATTAAAAAATTTATATATACAATTTTTTTTAAAAAATAAAAATACATGGCCTGCAGCAAACTCGGGTTACATAATTAGTCTAATCTACTCCAGGGCTTTGATTTTGAGATGGGGTCTTCTGTGGGTCAATGATGAGAAGCAATATGGGCTTATTGGTGTGTATAAACCAACTACCCACCAAAGTTTTTTTTCGTTCTCCTGGTAAACATTCATGAATCGTGCGCTGGGAAATTTCTTTTTTCACGATAATTTTTTTAATTCGAACTTGAAATATATCACCCGAATCATGTCTAAGGTATTAAAGTAAAAAAAACAAACATGTAAGACCTGTAAACTTGCTTGGTATGGTAGCGTGGTACAAAGCAATCCGAGATCAAATTTAGCTCGCTCGAGAAAAGCATACAAGAAAAGGCATAGCTCAATGTTCATCGAGCCTCCTAACAAACGGAAAGCTAAGGCTAAAATGCTGGAATGGAGATTCCAAAAGAGTAAAGAGAGTATTGGTGTAGAGAATGAAGAGCGCGGATCTGCGATACAAATGTTAACGATTTTGGCATTTGCACTCATGATTACTGGAAAGATTGTCGTCAAGAAATTAAATACAAGTATTGATCTAAAAAACTACTGGAAAATATCATGCTACCGGACTGGAAACTGACTCGGCGGAGATTTCAGGTCTTCGGGTCATCTGCTGACCAATTTGGTTAATAAATTGACCCTTTTTCAATAATATAATATAAATACATTAAAGGTGATTTCTCAGTAAATTTTGTAGCTCGGTGTATCATTGCAAGGGTTAGAAAATCTCTTATCAATTTGTCTTTTCTCAACAATTTTGATATAATTATTCTATGCACAATTCATGCCATAAACACACATGTAGATTGGTTGTAGCCTCTTTTCTTGTCTTCCTTTTCTTCTACTATGTGCTATGATCCGCAGCAAGCATATTTTTTATTTTAAATTAATGTGGGTGTCCATGTTATTTTATATATATCTCGACTAATCATACGGGCTCTGAAGTTAACAACTAATGTAAGTCTCTAGTGGTCCTGAGATTTATGAGATTCGAATTGGTGACCTCTAAAAAACAAACACAAGGCCTGATCAATTGAGCTACACCCCTCAGGGTTAGCACATAAATTTTTAATCATAGTTCTTTTTTACATTAGACCGTATAGGATATGAACTTATTTGATTTGATGAATCAAGTTAATTTAATTGAATCAACTTTTTTGATTTATAACAAAAAAAAACTCAACCTGAAAAAAATTTTAAATTATTAATTTTTCAAGTTGATACACCAAACTGGATTTGATAACTACAATTATAACAAATTTTATTTCATTATTTCATGATAAAAAAAAAAACCTACTTACCAGTTATGTACTTGTTAACAATTTTTCTTTCAATGCAAGCCATGGTCCTCTTCTTGTTTACAGTTGCCAGAATCACTTGAAGACCGACTCAAAAAATGATTTAGTTCATTGAGTCAACCTAATAGATCAATGACACTCTACATTAAAAATGATTTATTAAATATAAACATGTCTCAATTTCAACACAACTTTTAATTAATAAAAAACAATAATTTAAAGACCTAAATTTCACATTAACAAATATAATTCAAATAACTAAAATACAATCTAAATTTAAAATCTTGAATATTTAAATGACAACAATCACAATCTCTATCTAAGAAAACACAGGTTTCTTCATTTTTTGAATGAACATGTTAAGTTTTTTGGTATCTAAAGAAAAATATTTTTTTTTTTCTTACAATTGACCGGCCACTCAAGTCATCAAAAACCTTGACCTGATCAAATGAGTTTTACAGGTTCAATTTTGGCTAGTTAACTAACAACCCAGACTAAGTTAGACTCTGGATCTCGTTTTCCGAATCAATCTACAGCAGGATTTTACAATTATGCTTCAGACTACACATGCATAAGATCAATGATCCCTTTCTCATTACGATCAAAGATGGAAGCACGTTATTATTAATAATAATAATAATAATAAAAAGAATGTATGGTCGTAGGTTACATCTTTAATTCTTTACAAAATATAGCTAACACTGTTGATTGTGTTGTGTATAAGATAATTGAGACCTCCTTTCTTCATCTCCTCCTTTCTTCATCTCATGTGTTTCAGGCTATTGACGACCAAAAACTCTCCGAATAAATCAGCAAAATGAGCCCATTCTTGAACCCCCTCATTTTTTGCATTATGTATGAAACGAACTTCCACTTCTGCAGCCGCACGGCAGAAACAAATTCTACATTATGCCATAACGAGCATGATTGGAGACACCAACTAGCCTGGTCGTCAAGCATTCTTGCACACCAGGGAAGAAAACAAGTGTGAAATACCATCAGAGAAGCAACCAATCAGAGCCCTCAAGGCACCAGCATGCAACCGCAACTTTCTCTGATTGCAAGCTGTCAGAACTCATGACTAAAGGACTCTTTTGGAATTCATTTCTTAGCTGACCACAAGCTGCACTTGCATCCAGGCCCCCCTTGTTTGGCACACGCCGCACACCGGCAGTTATTTTGCGTGACTCTAGAGCAGCTGCAAATGCTTGTGCCAGCCAAGTGGAAAGGTAAAGCAAATTAAAATGGTAGTGCGTGATTTGAATACTCAAGTATTCTTACTGACAGCAGGGGAAAACAGTGTGTTTATGACTGGTGTGCATACCGCCTTTTTGTGTGGATGCTTGTAATCAGAACCTTGAATTGGGTTGAAAGGTATCAGATTCACATGATGACCACGTTCCCACTGATGAAGTAGGTCGGCAAGTTCTTTTGCATGCTCTACTCTATCATTGATCCCAGCTGCCCTAACAAATTATAAATTTATGTTACGGGATAGAATAGTCCTATCAGTTTTCACCGTCAAGCTTCAAGTGAAGCAGAGAAATATTAAATGAAATTTCAGTACCTAAAAGTGCATACTCAAAGGATACTCATTGAATGGTTTCAAGGAAGTACTCGCAATCTTTCATAATTGCTTCTAGAGGGTAGGATTTTGCACTTGGAACAATTGATTCTGTAAGTTTCTGGTTCGGAGCACGTGAGCTGGTGTATATAAGAAAAAAGAATGAGTAAATGTCATCACAGGCTAACATAAACTTTTGGCATCAAAGGGATGCATTAAGAGAAAAATGCATCAAGACATGCACATCACTGGAAATGACCCAATTTACTCAGAGACGGATGACAACATTTACAGTGCCAAAGAATTATTCAACCATATATTCTCTGTTTACTCTTACAGTACCTGAAGGCCAATGTTGACTGAAGTTTATGAGAAGCCAGCTTTTGGATAGTGTTTGGAACCCCCACGATTGATATTGTGATCATTCTTTGCCCAATTTGCACATCCTGATGAAATAAGAAAAGACAATTGTACATGAGCTTATTACATCTGAAACCTATGTATAGAGATCTGTTGAAAATTTACAATAAACGGGAGGCCAGTTGTTTCAGAAGTAAATAGTATATGAAAATGGCAGAGCATTCATGCAGGCATCTAAGAGTATCTTTGCAGCTCTCATCTTCACTAATCTTTGAACTAGCAAAATCAATGTCAAGGGACTCATTTTTTTCAGCCAAATCTTATTTTAATTCTTTTAGGTCACTGTTTCCACTTCCAAGTAAGCTTAAAGATTATTCTGGTCAAATTTATCATTGATCATGGCAGGTAAAACTAACCAAATCAAGAAAGGGGACACACAACAAAGACAATAGCAGGTATTAAAATAATTAAACAAAAGATAGAATAGAAGCAATGGGATAATCGTTGACAAAAAGATTGAAAAGGCACCACCTTATTTGAGCATTGGTGTGCTTCAAGTTCAACATTGGTTCACCCATTCCCATGAACACCATATTTGTCTCCCTGTGCTCAAATATCTCCTCGACAGCCAAAACCTGAGTGTATAAAGCATTAAGCATAACTTTGAAAGGGATGGAGTAGTTACAGAACTACCAAGTCTATATGTTCTCAGTCATACAAACAGTTAAACACTCTCAACAGTCCCACTTGATAGTTGAGTTTGAAGAACAATTGCACAAGACATGCAACACTGACCTGCTCAGCAACTTCATGCCTTTGAAGATTCCTTGAAAAAACACCCTTTCCAGTGCCACAAAATGAGCGGCGCAAAGGACAACCTACCTGAACTATAAAAGTAAAAAGGAACCACGAGAAAATTATCAGCAACCCGTAAAAACACCATGACCAAGAAACTTTTTACTAAGGCTAATCCTTGATATGGAAAGTACCTGAGATGAGACACAGGCAGTAAGCCGCCTTGAACCTTTCTTATCTTCAACTGAATACCAGCAGTTTCAATCAATCTGTTATCCCCCAGTATTATCAATAACTGCATGATCATTAGCAAGCTTGAGTATATGACACCATAAACTTCAAATTAGAAAGGGGTGAGTGCAAGTGTTCGCATCCCTGGAACTATAATTACATTGAATGATAAAAAATAGAATTTCTAATCATATGATACAACATTCGAGACCCTATCATATGATACGACAACATTCGAGACCAAGTATGTCATGCCAAAAAAGAATATGACACATAGCAGCAGTAAAATTGCCCTGAATATACCTTTCATTTAGCAAGAACCATGTAGCAATATTAAAACCACCTCGATCAAGCTAAGTTTGGCACAAAATCAATAACAGCACAGAACGCCAAATTACAAATCAAGCATAACAGCATATCAACCTTAACCGTGCCATCAGCTGCGGTTACAGTACGAAAAATTGGTGATCGCCCAACTTTCCATCCAGCTTCTTGAAGATCATTTCTAATTGCCAGTTTGTTGGTGTGGCGCACCGCACAAACAAACGAACCATGGCGGCACTAATTCCCTAGGAAAAAAGGGGACAAATAAAACTAACGTAAGCTACAAGAATACCAAAATTGGACTTAAAAAAAAAGCTGCCCTAAATTAATTTATGAGTTCAGTACTACTTATTGACTAAAATCCTGTGTTTCTTTTACTTTCCTCCGGTATTTTAGATGGTGGAGCTGCTTTCCTCTATAGCGTTGCTATTTATATATTTTTTCAATAGAAGAAGAAAACAACGAAATTGAAATATAAAAAATTTAAGTTTAAAAATAAATAACTAAAACTCAATTTATTTTCTCTTCAATTACTGAAGTTTCACAACTAATTACTTTCTTCTGCTCCATTATCTCAGGAACCAAACAGAAAACAAGTAACTTTCAGCTTTAATGATGACTCGGACTTGCCGAATGCGTCCAAGTGAGAGGCACGTGATGGAGCGGAGGAGGAAGCGGTGGTGGTGGAGAGGCTGCGAGAGGATCTGATGGTAAGGGAACGAGGTCGCATGGCACGTGCGATTGGCACGGAACACACGTGCTGGAGCAGAGACATTGAAGTGGCAATCATGATCGCCGGTTGTCGCCCACGTTCGCTGTCTCCGTTAACACAAAACTCGAACGCTAACCAAAACCCCGGTTTTTGGATATCTAATAGCCTTTACGAGCAGGGACGAAAATAGCCTGCATAATTTACTTTTAAGATCTTCATGTTTCAGTGAAGTTATACTCTAGTCCTGATAGTTGTGAAAGCAACAAATGATCCCTTCTGAACTAAGAATTCAGGGACTTGAAAGAAACTCGGTGGTACTCTCATGTTAAGAGAAATTTATGATTTTACTGTCATCAAATGAGAAGTGGATGAGTTTGTTAGGAGATGTTGTTGGCTTTGCGTTGTCATCTTAAGAACAATTGAAAGCATTTGAGCTTGTAAATGTTACCGAAAATTGCAATTTTGATTACCAGGAGTTAAATGTTACCATAGAAAAATGAATTTCTCCCAAGATTGAACAGTTTCTGATCTATTTAATATTGCCGGGGGACATTGCAAGAACAGGGCTTGTTCCTGCTCTACTCTTGGACATTTGGTCTTTCAGTAATTACAAAATCAGGAAACTTAAGAGCCAAGAAGTAAGAGCTTCATCTACATTTATTAACGTTGTCATGTTTTTAACCATAATCGGTATGCAGGGTCACTTGAGGTTGTTGATAGTCTCTTGAGTTTTGATGGTGAAAAAAATTTACTATGCTTTCTTCGCTTGCCGTTCGGTAGCCTAGGACAGCTTGCCCGGTAGGTGCAAATCAGGATATACTTCTTTATTATTTGTACAAGGGTCTCGTGTTCCAATATGAGACTTGATTTTCAAGAACAATTGAGTTCCAAGCCAAGAGAATTGTTTTTAGGTGAACATTCAGTGGGACCGGGGCCAAACCTGGTCCCTCTATCAACTTGTAATCACAGCCATGAAAATTCCATTTCAATCCTAGAGTTTCCGGTGCTTCATCAAGTTCCTTATCACCCGGTAAGTAAGCGTGACAAAAAAACTGTCATATTTAGATGTTGAATTGAAGAACTGTACAGTAAATGTCATGTTTCTAATTCCATGCTTTACGGGATACAACGCTCTATCAAAATAAATCTTTAGCTTCCTTGGGATCAATATACAATGTAAAGCATGTACTGAACATTCTTCCTCTTTTATGTACGAAGAGGTGAAATATATGGCCCGGCATAAGAGGCAGGTTTTCCATTGGAAACTTCGTTGACATTTTTCCTGTGATATTTAGGACCATTGCTTGAACTTCGATTAACTCTTCGGGGGTTTTCACCACGAGAGCCCTTGGATCCATCGTTGTCATTGGAATTATGAAGTTGTTCCAATGCTTTTACCACTGCTTCCATGTTTGGCCTGTACTTTGGTTCGGTTGATAGGCATTGAATTGCAAGGTTTGCTGCTTTCAGAGCATCACTAGATGAATACTGGCCTTGGATGCGAGCATCCATAACTTGGAAAATTCTGCGCTTGCTGCTAAGGTAAGGCCTCGCCCATTCAACTAAATTGTGTTCCTTGGAGGGCCTGTTTTTGTCTATTGCTCGTCTGCCAGATAACATTTCAAGGAGAACAACCCCGAAACTGTATACGTCACTCCTTGCAGTTAGATGACCTTCATAAAGACAAACAGAAGTGAGATGAAAGCAATAAAAAGCCATAGTTGTATAAAAATAAGCATTTCGTTCAGGAGAATAACGTTGAGAGCATATAGCATAGGATTGAGTTGTTCCACAAGAAGCAGGGATGACAAAAGTGAACATGACCAAAATGGTGATTTGAAAGATACCTGTTGCCATATATTCAGGAGCTGCGTAACCATAGGTACCCATGATCCTTGTAGATACATGGCTTTTACTGCCTGTTGGCCCATCCTTGGCCAACCCAAAATCAGAGAGTTTGGCTCTATAATTCTGTCATTTCACAATGTACAAGGAATGTGTAAGAGAGGTGCAAGTAAAGTGAAAGCTCATGAAGCAAAACTCAAAAACTGAAACATTTTCACATACCGAATCGAGCAGGATATTAGAAGCCTTAAAGTCTCTATATATAACTTTCGCCTTGTCACTGTGAAGATATTCTAGACCCTTGGCAGCATCAAGGGCAACCTTCATGCGGAGATTCCACGAGAGTGGTTGAAAATAAGAAGCCCCTGTTCCAGTAAAAAAAACTATTTCAATGATTTTTATCCAAGATATTCGAGGTCATAGAAAATACTACAACTTGAGTTGAAAGGTCGATATCGGATGATATCAATAGCTCACTTCTGAAAAGATGATTCTCCAAGCTTCCCTTGGGCATAAACTCATAAACCAGAAGCCGGTGGTCATCTTCTAAGCAATAGCCGATCAATTTTACTAGATTTGGATGATACAGCTGGCCCAGGTAGTTTATTTCTGCCTGCAGTCGAAGAATCAGCACAAAATCTATTAATCATACAATCTTTAAAAATTATCATCTATGTACTAAAACTGCCAAGAGCCGGATCATTAAGGATGTTCTAGTGAATCTGTTTCAATTCTAACTTGGTTAATCCAGCTCTTTACAAGAAGCATCGAATACCAGTTCATATTGGACGATTGATTGTATCTTAACTTGTCTCTGGACATTTGTAAACCTTTCTACAAAATTCAAGAGAGAGTTTTAGAAAAAGGCAGGCAAGGAACGAATGGAAAAAGGGATACTCACCAACCATTCCTGGTGACCCTGGGAACTCTCCTGGTTAAGCCTCTTTACAGCAATAACTGTACCTGTTCCAGGCTTGGCAGCTGTCAATGAATGCTCATCAATCCACCCTTTGAAGACACAACCAAAACCACCTTCCCCCAACACACTATCAGGACGGAAGTTCCTAGTGGCTGCTTTTAATTCACTAAAGGAAAAGCTCTTCAAATTTGAGGACTGCAAGATCTCACCCTGTGTCCGAGGAGTTGAAGGCACTGTGGAAGAAGAGACCTTGCTGCTTGACCCACTCTTGTCATTCCCACCTTTGCCAGCATATTTTGTGTTCCCCCCTGAATAATCAACGCATCATATCTTATAAATTCATCTAGATGTCTACAAATGCAAAGCAAGAAATGAACCGTCTACTTTCAAAAAGACTTGGAAAAGAAAATAAAGGAAAGGAAAAATTTCCTGATCAATGGCAAATTTGCCAAGAAAAATAGAAAAATTACTACAGATTAAATCTTTCAAATGGTTATGTTTGATCTTTATTCGTTCAGTAATGAAGCCCCGTGTAAACCATTCCTAATGGTTCTATTTAATTGAGATTGTTTTCTTATTTTTCTTTTGCTACATCAGCTATCTTAATTAACCTAATGGAACGCGACAAGATGGATGATTTTTGTGATCTTCTTTTGTGGTAAGCTGAAAGTTTCAGCGACAAGAAAGTAGTGAATATTAGTACGTTATAATTAGAAGCATGGTTGATCTTAGAATGAAAGGAAAGACATGAGAATCAAAATTCTCGATTCCCTGTTTACTCTTCCTTTCTCTTATCAATCAAAATTCAAACAGAGGTCCGTATCCTAAAGAGGAAAACATCAAGAATCCAAAATAATGCTACTTTCTAAAAGGAAAAGGCTGAAGCAAAAAACTAAAGATTCCTTTTCAACGAAAGATCAAAAAAGGAATGAACAAAAATTACTACCTTCGGCAAACAGAGAGAACAAATATCCATCAAGAACAGGATGTGTGTGGATTTGTGAACATACCGTTTCGAGAAGGACTCTCAGCTTTAATTCTTGCACTGAAGCACGACCCCATTGACACAAAGACGTCCAAAACCCTTCACTTTGGTCACAGGTTGCAGCTGCTAAAGATTGAATAACTATTGAAACCCAGCTCAAGAAAGCTTTGATAGAAACAAGGCAAAGACAAGCTTGAGACAGGGAACAAAGAGAGAAACAAGTCAAGTGTGAAACCAAGAGCTTTATATGTAAAAAAAGCTAGCTGTAGCCTGCATCTCCTACGATCATGACCAACTACTAGCAAAGTTTGAATGATTAAAAGAAACGCCAAAAAGGAGAAAGCTAAACAAGAATGAGTAAGAGGCAAAGATGGACAGATTATGGTGTTCTTTTGTGTTCTGTTTGCCTTCTGGAAAAGTTCTATTTATTAGAACTTCGCCAGGGACAAAAGTGAAAGAGTTGTCTTGGCCTACATTTGCGTTTCCTTTTATCTATCTACCAGGGGGAAATAAAGGACCTAAAAACGAGAGAAAAAAAGATTCTTTTATCTACGAGTGGAATAGAACTCGTCACCGCAAATTAATTCCAATTATATATTTATTTTTTAACCTTTTGGTAGTATGTAACGGAATCTTGAATCCTCTAAAAGTCAAATGGGGTGTTTTAAAATACTTCTCAAATTATTTAATCCAACATTAAAAATAAAAACTAAATTTAAAAAATTATTTTAATATATTTTTAAAAAAACATCATAAACATTATTAGCCTATAATTATTAGATATTGCTTTCCAAACAATATTTTTAAGGAATTTAAATTTTTTAAAAAATTAATTTTTTATGTTTTTTAATTATTTTAATACATGGATTTTAAAAATATTTTTTAATATATCTTTTAAATAAAAAAAATATTTTAAGAATCAATCTGTCACAGTAGTAAATACCCTAAATCCATCAAATCTAGTAGTAGTTTTTTATGTATTGATTTTCATAGGCAAATGGCAATAAAAATAGAAGAGGGGGATTATAAAATGGCATTGATTACGGTCGGCTTTCTTGTCTAAAGGTCAGAAATCCTGTCCCTGTGTACAGACATGCCTGATTTCAATTATTCTTAGCCGTTGGATTGGCATCCGTAATTTATCAGACAACCAATGAAGCAATCCTTGTATTAGTTAATTATGTTCGAATTGGGTAGCGTGTTAATTATTTGCCAGCAGGAATGATGGGCGGCCATGCGAGCTTCTCGATCTGCCTTGGTAGGGCCCTGTTTGAGAAATCAACATTCAGCAACTCTTTAAAATGTCTATGCTTCCACACGCGATCGAGATTTATCGTACCCATACAATTATTGGCGGCGTTTGTTGTAATTCCCGAGAAAATGAAAAGGATAATGAGACATTGCATGGAAAATTATGTCGTGACACGTTGCTATTAATTTCTCCTGAGATTTATTAATTAATACATCAGTAAATGCCTCCTGGAGAGGAAAAATAAAACTAATTATATTAGATCGTATGATAATATTTGTTTATGAATGAATAATAATAATTATTATTATTATTGGAATTGCTTTGGAAGATCTATGATTTATATTATGATGCCAGGTGACGTGCCTTGCAAAAAAAAAATTGGAAGGAGATTTCCCTCCTAATTTCTCCTTTAGTTCGGATCAT
>Ga0307517_10013022_pt1 | contig 11339 bp, 9 predicted proteins | sample 23_EM_MG_FD_194515 | JGI IMG/M metagenome (GOLD analysis project Ga0307517, IMG submission 194515) | Populus trichocarpa ectomycorrhiza microbial communities from riparian zone in the Pacific Northwest, United States - 23_EM | ecosystem: Host-associated > Plants > Roots > Unclassified | place... | reverse complement strand
GGGTTGTCGTTCCTTCTCTGATACACTCCCTATGCTCCTTCCCTCCAACACCTCTCCATTCTCAGTGCTCGATCGCCGTTCGATCGAGTCGACTCTCTCACCGTTCATTTCTTCATACCCCTCGTCCATCATCCTCCCACAAAGGTAGCACTCACTGACCTCATATTCATTGTCCACGCCCATCACTTAAGCATCGTCATTTATGTTTTGGACCCGAGCCATTTTTCAGAACTGCTTGTAATATCCCTTTCCCCTCTCCGCCGTGTCTCCCCCTTCCTCTCCGTCGCTCTGTTTTTGTTGGTCCTCCTATCCACTGATCTTTCTTTCGCTGTACACGATCTCGCATAAGTGATATCCCCCCGTTGGATGAACAATACTGGAGGTGCCCCCTCCAAACATTGGGGTTATTCCGTCCGTGGTACGCGGCCAGCACTGAAATGCCTAACACCCACTGCCACGCATCCAAAAGCTACACTAACAACTAATCACCGAACTCCCTCACATCACTACCGCCCGAGTTTAACTTTCCAATCGGCAAACGATTGATCTCGTCTTGGGCGAGCGGAAACCACCACCATATGGCTGGTGTTGCATCGTGTCCACGCAAGCCCGGGTTAGTTGAAACCCACCGACTTTGTCGGTGCATTGAGAGAACTCAGACCTGTTTCTTGTGAACTCGAGGCACCTTTAGAGTGAACCGTGTCGGATAGGATGGTCGTGTGTCTGAGCGACGATATTGCTGACTCCTACAGTGTATCCTGACCATCGAGACTTTCCACCGGCACGAAACTGTCAACTCCCATCACCGGGTCATACTTAACACTACGGCTTACAGAGGCACCGCAACGCGTTTCGGGGCTACGACCTACCCCCAAACTTACTTTGCCCTCCGTCGTTGTCAAATTCAACAGTAACCTTACCCCGCACACGATAGGCTTGCAAATCACGTTCGGGTCGGTCAGGTGGAAGGGTGTCCACGTTCCCCTGGCTGAACAAACCGACGGCGACGGTCACCATCGAGCAGAGACACTCCCCACCACTAGTATACTCTGTCCAACCCTTCCTGTTGTGACCCCGTCGCCGGTTGGAAGCTCTCTGTTTGAAGAGGACCTGTGACTCGTTCATGTACACGGCCATGGCCACGGGGGTCCCCTTCTCTCGTAGGTATACTACCGAATCATACTACATAGTCCAGGTGGTACAGGATCCGTCCCATACGGTCACCTCAGGGGGGAAACCACCTTCCGTGATCGTCCTTCTACCTTGATTGTTGCAGAGTCCGTCCCACATCGCTTGAAGGCAGAAATCCAAGCACCCGAGGGTGGTTCTCATTCCTATTCTAAGAAACCCGCGGATTGTCGATCCTCTACCTCTGATTCATCGAATCGCCAAGAACCTATGATGAGAATGTGCGCGGCTATATCAGTTCCGGGCCCCATGTCAGGAGCCCATAATTTAGCTTTCGAGATCAATGGTCCGCATACCAAGATTGATCCCGACTCGAAGGTACGGGTTGACTGTTACTGACGTGGTCCAAGTAGTTCGTGGACTTGGCTTCGCCATTAGCTTCGTTCCGGACATCTTGGGACATGCCCCACGGAGCCGTCTCCATATACACGTGAGCCGGGATGCACTCTAGCGTGGGAGCACTTCTATGATAAAGAAGAATCACGCTCCGCGCTCTTTTCTCTCTCCATCCGCGGTACCAGAACCACGAACAAAGGGGTATGTGCATGCACATGCTGAAAGGTGAGGTCCGCAATTACTTCTCAACAATGGAAGCGCTACCACGAGCTTCCTAAAGCACAAAGTTCACTCTGTCCCTCAATCACTTCATCAGTCCGAGCAGGATGGTAACAGAATTGTAACATTAGAAATCATGAAATCATTCGACATAAGTCGTAATGACTGAGTCGATAAGGATAATAGAACGACGTTTAACACGCTCCAAAACCCACACCATCAGCTAATTATTCTACGTGAAACCAGGACATCACGAACGAACCGGACAAAGCCGGTTTAGTTCAAAGAGCAAACCTCGATGATCCAGGTGCAGCTAAGGGCCTGCAAGATGGTGAGGATAGCGCGCAACCTATCGAGAGAAACGTTAGTTCTGAATGACCATGAGGTCGGAAGGAACAGATCCTACAAAGGAGCACACAAGCCCAAGATTCCGGGAATGCAAATGGCGAGTTGCTTCAACAGCGCAGCGATGCACAGATCGATCTTGACGAAGATGGAAAGATCTCCACACTTGCCATCGCACGATGACTTGAAGACATTCAACTTCATGATAATTTTCTGTCAAACGAGTTAGATGTGAGCTTATCACATCAGATTCAAGCGGAAGCGGAGGCTCACGATGGTAATATCAACGATTTTCTTTGCGAGGGCCACAGCAGCAACACCCTTAAGTTCAACGCAAGCAGAGGTGGCAGCCTCAACGGCGATGACGATCTCATCCACGATGCTCTCGGCGCACTTGGACTCCTTGCAATTATCTTCGGGGCAAGGCTGAGTATCACGGACTTTATCGCTCAAAGAAAGAAAGACTAACCGAACTTGGGAAGGATGGAATCACACTTGCTATCCAAACCGCTGAGGACTTCAGAAATGTCGCTGTTGGCGCGGCTGACGAGAGCGTCGGGGGCGACGGCAGCGGCCAAGGCCATAGCACCACAGGCGAGGACAGAGAAGACAGTGGAGAAACGCATTCTGACTGAGAGGTTGAGGATGGAGGAAGGGTTTTTGGAACTGGAGGTAAGAGCTCGAGAGGAGTGAGAACTGAGGCTGAGGATTTCAGAGCAGAAACCAGTCAGGCTTTTATATCTTTTCTGTTCCGCCTAGAGGACGTGACACGGACGTTCTAGTCGGAATGTGACCCTTTGCGGTCTTCCTGCGAGAAGCCAAAAATTCCAAGTGCCAACCGGTAGACATGCCACGAGCATTCTAGTCGCAACGTGTCCTGCAGAAGTCCGCCTTTGAGGAGCCAAATAATTCCAAGTGCCAACCGGCTGGCAACCGAGACGGAGGTGGACGGTCCGTCCATTCATCCGGCGTGCTTCTGAGGGAAGTTGATTGTCTCAAAACGTACACCCGACGTCGGGCGATGGAGCACAAGAGACAAGTTGAACCGACAGAAATGCGGGGAACGTGTCGCTGAATCCGAAGTGTGCCAGCTTTTACCCGAGGCATCTGCGAACATGTCCAGGAAAACATCGTGTCACTGGGCGACCCTTGACGATATTCCGGTCGTCAAGCAGGGGTTATCTGATCAAAAGCTCCCTTGCACAAACCAGACTTCACACGGTCTTTGCCTCTGGGAGGAGTGGTTAGCAAAAAAAACAAAAGGAGGAACGCGAGAGAACGGAATGATCGGCGATGGATCGGAAAGAACTTCTTCTGCTTCGCGGCAACAACAAAGTAATTCCGTTCATGATGCAATGCATTCAGTGTTGGGCCGCCACTGGCCGTAATCCAACGCCAGAAGCTAAAGTTAGGCGAAGCTACTGGTTACAGCCGTAAATCGATGTGTCCGCTGGCCGTTCGGTCTCACTTGACGGTGCTTACCTGGACAATTTCAGGAAGCCAACGGCGAAATCTCTGCCATTCTCCGCGATTTTGCCAGGCCATTGGCATCACATAGTCGGCACAACACTGTGATGCATCCACTCGAAGGAGCATATACATCGTACTTCATATCATGACCAGTAACACAGGGAAGGACAACGTAGGCTAACGATGAACATGAGAACGTAGAACCGTGCACGCAAAGCAAACATAAAAAGGACTGGCGCTATATACAACGACGTGAGGGGCATGTCGAACGTATGCAGCCGCAGAAGCTTCATGTTGGAAGTCAGTGGCCGGAGACATTGACTAGTCGTCGCGACATTTCACAGCGTGAGGGGGGGGGGGCATAAAAAAGGGGGCAACGAGAAGGAAAAGACTGTGGATGCGACACCAAACAACGAGATCACGCCCCAGCCTGATGATTCTGGATGTACACATGCAAGTCCTGCCACCCTCCTCCGACCCTACACATCACCTTCTTGGTAGTGGTCGGCTCCTGCCCGCTCCCCCTCGCGCTTGGCCTTGTAAGCGTCGTCAGCTTACACGTAATCACCTTCCTCGAGAACGGGCTTGATACCGCATACTGTGCCCTCACTTCGTCCCCTTCCTTCGGTGCCGTCCTCAGTGGAGGGGCGACACGTTCAATCAGAAGGGTGTGAGGGATCGAGTTAACGACACGAGCGACTTCCAAATCCAGAGGATCCTTCGAACTTGCGGGGACGTAGTTTTGTCTATCTACGCCAGGAGTATGGGCTCCCGCTCGCGAACCGGGTCGTGAATGCGACATGGCTGGTCGCGGAGACATACCATCCCGGAAGCTCGACGGAGGGAGCGTGTGCATCGTGGGTTTTGGTGTCTTCCTCGCATCTTGGTAGTTGGGCTGATTTGACAGGCGAGCTTTTATCGTGGTGTCATGGAGGAAAGGATTGTGCGATGGGTCAAAGTCGGAATAGTTCGACATAGCGGACGCGGATCGTGATGGAGACGAGAACTTCAAACTAGGGATGGGGATCATAGAACGGCTGGGAGGGCGTATGTACGATACAAGGGCGTTTCCGGGCGTCTCCCGACCAGAAGTTGAGAACGCGCCGAAAGACGTTGAGGAGGCAGGAGACAGAACGCGTCCATTCTCATCAGAGAATGATCGCCACTGGATAGAAGGGGCAGGGATATTGCTTGGCGTCTTTGGACGCGCACGAGGTGGGGTTAATCTCATCGTTGCAGGGGTATTGGGATGTGAACGTGATGGTGGTCGTACTGGAGGCGGGGGGACATGTCCGGTACGTGAGGATGAACGAACGCGTGAGGGGGGTCTTGTGAATATTGATGATTGGGTGATGGATGGGATGGAAGATTGGGTTATGGGGGACCATGGACGAGAAGAAGACATAGATGCTCTAGACGCACTCCGTCGATGAGGCGAAGCCTCCTGGTCACTCACGCCAACGGAGGGATGCTTCGGCGTGGACAGTGATTCGTCCGGACCTATTCTCGTTGATGCGTTCCACTTCGGTTTATTTCGAAGAGTATCTGTTGGCCCGGGCGTTGATCTCCCTGGCGTCAAACTCTGTGTGTGTTTGTGACCTGGACGGTCCGGAGTTGACGGTTCTTCGCTCTTGCCGCGGAAAAGGAGAGAAGATCTCGCTCGTAGTGTGCGAGTCGGTTCTGAGGACGGTTCCCGACTGGTCTTAGATATCGTGGGTGTAATTGGGAGGGTTGTCGGTTGTTTAGGAGAGCCCTTGAGTTTCTGTGCCAGCTTTCGGAATGGAGACTTGGTCTTCTCAGCCCCTTTCGTCGACTTTCCACTTCTTGATCCAGATGTGGCCGCGGAGAGTGCTGACCCGCTCTCGCTGGGTGTTTGCTCCTCACCCTGAAGCATCCGTCGGACCTCCTCCATGTCATCGTCGGTTCGTTGTATCCGTTCTCGAAGGTTCCTCCATCGTTGTGTAGACTCCGCATGCCGTCGTAAACATTCGCCATTTTTGGTGACACGATCTTGGGCACCCTTATCGAGAACAGACAGCACCTTTGTGATAGCTGGAACGTAGTGCCTGAAAAGAACACCTCAGCCTTAACCTGGAAAACGGAATAGGATACTGCACCATACTTCTTCTTGGCTTCGTAAGACTGCAGGAGCGCAAAATACGAGTCTAATGTAGGTGGAGACTTGTCTGAACGTATCGATGATCGCCGTTGATCATCTCTCAAATGCACTTGCGTTATGAAGTCCTATTGAACGGAGATGAATAGCGGACCGCGTGAAGATATCACGGGTTTAAACGCACCTGACACCGATTCACACCTTTCTCCAGGCTCGACATCAGACCTCCAGCCTGTTCAGTCACCGTCCTAAACACGACCAGCCACTTGTCCTCCTTCAACTCATTCCTAAGCGTTTCGCTCTCTGACTTCGCGGCCTCCCATTCGGCCACGAGGGCCGCATGTTTCCTTGTCATAACAGCCGCCTCGCCATCTGCGCCAAATCCCGAAGGAACTGGAGTCTGGTTGAGCGGTTCGAGAGCATCTGTGACGGTCTTGACCCCTTTTGAAACCGAGTCCAATCGTTCGTCCAAACTGATGAGTAATTGATCGATCTCGTTGTTGGCGCCCGATGTGTCCGATGACCCTTGGGATTTGTGACGAAGCTCCTGGATTTCTGCATGAACCGGATGGACAACGGTGGATTTGTGAGATGAGAGGAGGTTTAGGACCCAGTTACGCGACACGCACCAAATATTCGTGCCTGTATGTCGGATATACCGTATGAAAGTTCGGTGATGTGCGTGGAGGCGGCCAAAAACTCTAGATCTCTGGGAGGGTGCCGAATGATAATCAGGTAAGATTGTAAGTGGGATGATTGCTTCGTAGGATCGATCCGGACGCACTCTTGGCTTTTCCTCCTCCCATTCCTCAATAATTTACTCGAGCTCGACGTGATAGTGGCATTCTCTGAAAGTGGAATCCACCAGGGGTGATATCGCGTCAGTGAGGAGTTTCACTCTTGACCTCCCTCACACACATTTCCGGGGCAGTGACCCAAGGGCCACGCGGAAACCATGCGGTGCGAGTAAAATTGATTGAACACACGCACCAGGGTCGTCATCCAATTCCAAAGATTTCAGTGACGTCGAAGCGAAGCTGCTAACTGCTGAGAGACTGCGAGAGAGTGGCGTTAGAAACCCCGCCCCGAGACCGTCGCTGGAGGTTGAGCTCGAAGTTGAGAGCAGCATGGAACGCGGAAACAACTTCCTCCTTCAAACGATGCCCCGACCGTAAGTGGCTGTCAGACCGAAAGTTGGAGAGGCGAGAGAGATCGAGGAGATGGAGAGCCGGGACTCGGAGGGAGTTGGCGGCGTGGTGACGAAGCGATGTGCCGTCGTTCCTCACTAGACGGGCAAAGCCGGTAGACCCGAACCGCAGATTGTCACTTGGGCGTCGGCTTCCGACGACGACGACGAAGGGGGTGATGAAGAAGAAAGAGAAAGCAACCCGCACTCGCCAGACCTCGCTTCGGAACAATCACGGTTTGCTGGGCCGTGGGTCACGTGGTGAATGCTCGGGCCAGGGCCAGAGTGGAGAAGATAACAGAATCGATTCTACTGTACAATAAGCCTAAATAACAAGTAAGACATCCCAGACACTACCCATCGTGCTCGTCCATCTCAACATCCGACGTAGAGCTTGTCAATTCCGAATCCAACAAATTCGAAACCGCCTCCTTGTCAAACCACTCCTCGCACCTGCTCTTGGCTTTCTCAATCGCTTCCTCAAGCATCACATGTCGACTCCCCCTGGGGAACTCTGGATCCACGGAGTTGTAGTAGCCAGGGGCGAGACCTTCCAAAGCGTAAAGGTGATGCACCGAGTCCTTCAATCTAAGCAAGCGTTCCAGGTGATCCGAAAGGAGTGGATTGGACAACACTCCAGGGTAGTATCGCCCGCTTAGGAGCGAGATGTCCATTACAGCCTCCCAGTCTCCCTTCAAGATTGACCGGAACTTATACCCGATTGGAGGTTCGGGCGGATTCCAGCTTCTGACGTATGGTCCGGAGAGTACCTGACGATCAGAGGCAGGGTTGAATACGTTCGATATTCGCTCGGCTGAGGATGTGTCTGGGTTTTCGCCCTGGAGCAGCGCGGGGTTCAAAGACCTCATGTCAAATGCCGATGTGTCCTCTTGCCGCTCCTCTCTCCCTCCGACGCCCGCACCAACAAACTCGTCCTCGACCAAGTCGAACAGCATGCCAGAAACCCGGACCTTCTTCTCCACAACAAAAATGTTTGTGACCCTGAGGAACAGACCCCTATCCCCTGAGTCAGGTGCGTGCTCCTCTTCTATGCCTTTCTGTAGCGTATACTCGACGGCGGCGTTGGAAGCAGGCGCTACGGGCAATACCCTATCGCTGCCGGCGGGGGCGAGCTCGCGTCGGGGCACCTTCAGCCGAACCAGATCGTCCACCCAGATACGTTCGCCACCCCACCAAAGACCTTGATACCTCTTCTGAGTCTTCACTTGGGCAGGGGACTCCGCTGCCAGCGCCGCAGGCCCAGCAGATATGGAAGGCAATAAATCGGGCATAGGTCCGATGTGGAGTCCCGGCGTTCGGTGTTTCTTCCTAGGGACGACAGGATTTGCAACGGCCTTGTCCGCCGTGATAGTGTATTTGAATGTCCAGTTGTCGGTGCAAGTCCAGAACTTGGCGAGCATAATCGGTGCCTGAACAGCGAGAGCGTAAGGCAGCGCCGCCTCCTCAAACGTGAATTTCGATAACGCGTCCAGCCCCCCTTCCACCGGCACGCTAAGTGTGTCCCCCTTTCGATCAATGGTATGCATAAGGGATGATAAGGCGTCGAGTAATGGTTGAGGTGAGCTCATTGCTTGGTAAGGTAACACCCTCTCGTCGGAGATCGTGATGACCGCGTCGATGTTGAAGAGCGTGACTTCATATGCGTAGGGTTGATCGCTCCCGCTGCGGTGTTCGACGGACGACTCGCCCATGACGATGGTAAAATGCATGGATCGTTGTATGCTCTTGACTATGCCTGGCCAGGCGCCGATAGCACTATCTTCCTCACCCGGTCCGGCGATCGGAAAATCCAAAAAACACCAGATCACTTCGCCGAGTCTGTGGAGTCGTTTACGATGGGGAGAACTTATGCCTTCAAGGTCGGCGACTCGGTGGGGGCTCACGGCCACCCTGGGTCCGGTGGAAGGCTTCACCGGCTTCGGCTCTTTGCGTATTGCGAACCAGGGTATCTCCTTCACAGGCAAAATCTGTTCTTGTTCTTCTTGTAATTGTGGCGACGGAGGGGATGAGATTTCGGCCGGACCAGCCGTCACGGAAGGTGGTTCAGAGAGTCTCTCTCTCCGCTTCTCCACCACCAGGGATGAGGATTGCGGCGGAGGTCGGGGGGCTTTCGAGGGTGCTTGCGTCGACTGGCGAATACGAGCAACGGGGGAAGAAATAGTGCGGGCGCTGATTTTTAAGCCGGCTGCTTGGCTGATACCTCGCTGGGGTGTGCGCGTACAGTACTTGCAACCGCAGTTGGACCTTTGTAAGTTTTCATCCATCATGAGCCACACCGCATGGAGTACGAACTCTGGGACCGAGCGAAAACGCTTGACGAGCGTGGAACCTGCGATCGAAGCAATCATGAGGTCCGGTGAATCACCGTTGTCGAAAAGGACACACCGAAAAGATACTTGTCCGTTCTGGGGTTGTCCTGCGGCCCTTTGTAATGCACAAACATTTTATAACCCTCTGGCCACGACCCCAGAGTGTACTTCGGGCCAGCTAAATACGTCAGTACCGAACGGAGATAACGAATTAACACTTCGCGTCGCGCTAACCTGGGAGTCCAAGCTTCTCCGCTGCCAGTCGTCCGAGATCTTCCCTCCACCTGGTGCACTGCGGGTCATCCACCTCCAAGGGATGCATGTAGTTGACTTGGCCCTCTCGGTCAACGATCCGCCTCGTATTCGACGGCCAAAGCGATGAATCTCCGTCGGTTCGTGAAAAGCCTAGTTCGGTTTGCATGGTTGGTCACAGGAATCGACAAACAGAGAGAGCGATGGTAGAATGCTCCGCCCGCGCTATCGTGTGCGGTGAGCGGATGGTCGTAACGCAAGAAGTGGAGTCGATCACGGAGGATCATGACTTCAGACTATGTAGATAGGGTACGCTAAGCTTTCCTCAGAAAGGGTGAAGTAAGTAGTAGATTGATATTATATAGGCAGGTAGCTGGCTACTGGCGGTCAACGACAGGCGTTGTCCGGAAACTCGACTTGTCTTGCATAGAATCTGTACTGGTGTGAGCGGGTGAAAACTTGCGGGCAACTTCTGACCCACCGTTGTTCGTCTTGTATTCCAGGACACAAGTAGAGGGCAAGTTGAGAGCTCTCTTGATCGTCTCTCTATAAACGCGGTCACCGGGGGTGGTAATTGCGAACCAGGCGCAAAGCTCACTTGATTTTGTCCCTAATCTTTGTGTCCACCTCATAACGATTCCAAACGCTGATGATGTCCTCGTTCGGTCGTACGCTAATGGTACAACCACATATCCCCGGCCACTCGTCTGGCTCTTCATCAGCCGGTGGCTGGAGATCGTCAAACTGTTCCCCAAGAACGGCGAGGACAAGGTCTTCCCATAGGCGATCTGAAACACCCTTCTTCAGACGTATGATCCACTTGCCGCCAGAGAGGTTGAGGGGATCCTCCCAGACAGGTCTGCGGACACCGGAGTGAAAGAGGAGGTAGTCGGTTGTCGGAGTCAGGGCCGAGGGGGGATTCAGATGCGTATAAATGGACCAGAACTGTTCAACCTGTACCGGGTGTCGCAGATTAGATTTGGTGGAAAACCTGAGAAATTTGACCGAAAGCTCACCGAACTGAAGGTGAATATCTGCTTGATTCCTTCTTCGTAGCTCACGATTTTATTCCCCGGTGCACGCTGTTGGCGGAACCAGAATACCCAGCTGTCCAGAAACAACGATCGTCAGACCAAATCTCATCACAGCTACCAAACACTACGAACATACGTAAATTTCAGGGGGTGCGTGGGGGGTTGCAGGCCTCTGGGACCATTCGAAGGCGTTGGTGTGAGAGCTGAAGGAGTGTTCGGTCTCGCTCCCGTGGATTTATCGTCAGACTGTTTTTGTTTGGGTTTCGCAGACGCCGTGTCTGCCGTCTGGTGGTTGTCCCTCTCAACCGACCCGTCTGCGCGGAAGCGAGATTGTTGGTGGTGATTTGAGAATGAGGACATCACGGGTGCAGTTCAAGAGTAGATCACCCTTCGTCTTTCCCGACGGCGACGATGAAACTCATGCTGCGGCCGGAGTGGAAGCCCCGTCCTTTCTCCTCGTTCCTCGGTTGCTTGGACCTCAAAACAGGCGTAGTTCTCGCTTTGCTCTTTGCCGTACGTCACCAAAGCTCACGATTGCGAGCGAACGAACGAAAATCTGAGTGGTCTTTTCTTCAGCTGTTCAATAAAGTTGCTGGCGTGTATGGCTTGATTGCGGTTTTAACTGGTGCAGGCGGTTCGGCAGCCCAACTCAGCCTCTACATATACTCGACAATTGCTCTAGTTGCTTTGGCGTGGGGGTTGAACGCAGTGAAGCGGGTGAGCTTCAGCTATGTCCGGTTGTGTTTCCGCAGCTTACACGTAGAAACGCTGCGCAGGAAGACCCGAAGAGCACCTTGTACTTTGCCCATCTTTTCTTTGCCGACCACGTTCTATCGACCTCGTGGACCATCTTTTTTGCCGTC